>Ga0247721_100006_pt1 | contig 158697 bp, 163 predicted proteins | sample MSEWel2017_08_16_FD_189089 | JGI IMG/M metagenome (GOLD analysis project Ga0247721, IMG submission 189089) | Subsurface sediment microbial communities from gas well in West Virginia, United States - MSEEL Well Study Marcellus 3H_2017_08_16 | ecosystem: Environmental > Terrestrial > Deep...
TAAGAATAATTAATAATGAAAATATCATTTTAGCAAGTAAGCGATATTATCTGATAATCATCGTTTTTTGCCAATGAAATAGTAAGCTATAGCTCCAAGTACACCAAACAACAATGCAGCTACTACCTATATTATTTTGTTCTTTTGGTAATATAAGCCTATATAACAATCTGAAAAAGGAAAATTTCATGAATCTGTCCGTCTTGGCATGTTTCTTAACGTATTCCTTTCAGTATTAAAACCCCCGAAGCCAATATCAATATCGCACATATATGGAATGGTGTTTCGAAGGATACATAGCCGGCCAGTATTCCTCCAAACAGGGGTCCGGTTGCCATACCTGCCGCCTGTGCACCTGTTATTACGCTTATCCGACTGCCTGTTGAATGCCCGCCTGTCATATCCACTGCCAAAGCCATCAAGGGCGTTTCGACTGCGGCCATTGAGATTCCCTGCATTATTCGCAGTATTATTAGCTCTTCAATATGTATTACATGTCCCAATCCGACAACAATCAGGGCATTTACTGCAATACCTGAGATAATTATCCATTTGCGTTCTATGCGATCGGACAGAATTCCCATTGGTGTCTGGAAAACAATACGGGATATTACATAGGCTGAAACTGCCAGGCTGAGGAAAAACTCCCCTGTCTGAAGCCTCTGCTGGTAGGCCGGTAGAAGGGAAAGGACGATGGTAATTCCCACCATCATCATGAAAATTGCAACTGCAAGGACATAGTACTCCTTCTGGTTTGCATGGTCCGCCGTTTTTGGTTCTTCTGGTTGTGGTGGGGGTGCTGTTTCTTTTACGAAAAATTGTACCAATAACAAAGTTGCAAGTACAAGAAATCCACATATATAGAATCCAACATCAAAGTTTGATATCGCCAGGATTCCTCCGGCGATGATGGAACCTATCCCGAAAGCAAAACCCCTCAGGCTTGAGTATATCCCGATTGCCTGGCCCCTTACAGATGAAGTGGAAAGGTGGGTAACCATTGCTACAATCGCAGGAACTGTAGCTCCAATGGCAATTCCCTGTATAACACGCAGTACTGTCAGGCTCTCAAGTGAGGAAGTATAGGGATAGGATAAACAGAGAAGGGTATAAATGACATATCCCACAACAAGAAAATCCTTTCTCCTGTTGAGTCGGTCACTCAAGCGGCCCATAAAAGGCTGGGATATTGAATTTGCAATTCCAAAAGCTGCAGTTGCAATCCCGGCTTTCAGTACTGCAGGCATCTCTGCTATTATTCCTGCATCAAGCCGGGCCGCATATAGAGGTATAAAAAACAGTAGCATACCTGTTGCCAGATCTTTAAATACCTTGGAAAAAGACAGGATGTAGAGTTGTCTGTCAATAGAGTGCTGGTTTTCTTTCATGACATGATCCGGATATCTTTATGGGTTATCTATTAAAGGGAATATATCTTTATAGATTTCCGGAGTACAAAATGTTTATCTAATTAAGCAGATTGGATGAAGTCTGCAGGAAATTCACACATAGATTACCTGATTGGATAAGGAGTGCCCAAAGAATAGGTTCACAGGCTGCCATCATGTAATTCTCTGTAACTTCTCCTTTCTTATTTGATTTATTTATATAACTGAATTCATAAAAGAAAATTACCAGTATCATAATACCGTTAAATTTGCAAATTTTACATGGTAAATCTTTATAAATATTGAATCCAATCAAAAACGAAAAGGTGATCCTGTGATGAAATACTGGCAGCCAGAATATGAAACCATGCAAAAAGATGAAATGCGCCAATTACAGTTAAAACGACTAAAAAAAACGGCTGCAAGCGTCTATGGAAACGTTCCTTTCTACAAAGACAAATTTAAAGCACTTGATGTCTGCCCTGAAAATATCAATTCAGTTGATGATATCACAAATCTTCCCATCACAAAAAAATCCGATCTCCGTGCCAACTATCCTTTCGGACTGTTCGCAACTCCTAACAAAGATGTAGTCCGTATTCATGCATCCTCTGGAACCAGTGGAAAACCCACGGTTGTCGGATATACAGAAAATGATATTCGTACATGGGCAGACATGATGGCCCGTGATCTCAAAATGGTAGGAGTTGGACCGGATGATGTTTTCCAGAATTCCCTGAATTATGGACTTTTCACCGGAGGGCTTGGCTTCCATAACGGTGCTGAAAGACTTGGTGCAATGACCGTCCCTGCGGGTACCGGCAATACTGCCAGGCAACTTGAAATGATGCAGGATTTTGGAGTAACTGCAATTAATTGTACTCCTTCTTATGCTCTTTATCTTGCTGAAACCGCAGAAGAGATGGATATTCTGGATAAACTTTCATTACGTATAGGCACCTTTGGAGGAGAACCCTGGTCATCCAACACACGAAAAGATATTGAGGATGTCTTTGGAATGAAGGCTTATGATTCCTATGGTCTATCTGAACTTATCGGTCCCGGGGTTGCTTTTGAGTGTGAAGAGCAGGATGGGTTACATATATGGGATGACCATTTCCTTGTAGAGGTACTGGATTTAAATGGGGAACAGGTGTCCGAGGGGGAAAAAGGTGAACTTGTCCTGACATCCCTCACCAAGGAAGCCTTTCCTGTAATACGCTATCATACAGGTGATATTACCCGACTGCTTGAATCCGAATGTGCATGCGGAAGAACAAGCACCCGAATTTCCCGTATAATGGGCCGGGCAGATGATATGTTAATCGTACGCGGGATTAATGTGTTCCCATCCCAGATTGAGGATGTGCTTGTGGGTATTAATGAGATTACCGATCAATTCCAGATACTGCTCAAACGTAATGCACATAAAATGGATGAAATTACTGTCAGGGTGGAACTATCCGATAATGCTTTTACAGGGGAACTGAAAGATCTGGCTGCTGTTAAAAAACATGTCGAAAATGAACTTAAAAGTGTACTGAATATACGCACCAATGTTGATCTTGCGGAAAAAGGTACTATTCCTCGCACCACCGGAAAAGCAAAACGTGTAGTCGATCATCGTGAAGCACTCTAAAAGGATGTTTAAACATATGCCACATGTAATGGAATTGTTGGGAAAGACCCGGATTGTTGTAAAGAATGGCAAAGTTATCGAGGTTGGGGAACCTACCGTGAAATGGTGTCCCATTTTTGATAAGGTGCATGGAATCAAGGAAATTACTCCAGAAGCTGCGCGGAAAAATATGGAATATCGGATAAAGGATTTTGGTCTTTTCACATCCGAAAGGAAACTGGAGCAGGATGTATTCGTAGGATTCGGTGCTTCTGAAGTCATGATGACCGGCCTGAATCGGGATATGCTTGATACTACTGTCACCGTGTGCGATGGAGCGGGCACTGTGATCACAAACAACCCTAAACTTGTACAGGGAATGGGTGCCCGTATCTCAGGACTGATTGAAACAGAACCCATTGATGCTGTAATTAATGGTATAGCAGAAAAGGGCGGAATTGTACTGGATCCATCAACTGCTGAAATAAACCCGGAGGGTGGTGTGCTGAAAGCAGCTAAACTGGGCTACAGGAGAATTGCAGTCACTGTGGTCCATTCCGAAAATGCAGCACGCCTGAGACAACTTGAAGCTGAAGGTGAATTGGACCTGCTTATCGTTGCGGCACATACCACAGGTCTGGGAAAAGAGGAAGCAATGGAACTTTTCCAGCATGTGGACATTACGACAGGGTGTGCTTCCCGCCAGATACGGGAATTAATTAAACCCCTTGCACAGGTAGGCACGGCAGTACCGCTTTTTGCATTAACACAAAAGGGTAAGGAAATGCTGCTTGAAAGGGCAAAGGAAGTGGAATCCCCTGTCCTTATAAATACAATGCCCCTGCCGGTGTTACCGGAACATAAACAGCCCCGGGAACTGGTTTGAATTATTCAAAGGAAGTAATTGAACTTTCCTTTGATTTTTTCATTTTTGCTTCTATATATTTGAATGCAGGTACTCCCGTACCGCTTGTTTCAGCAGATACAAGTGCATTTACCCAGGGTCCGTTTACCATATAAGCGGTGCCAGGATGTGGTTCTTCATAGGTGGATTGGAGGGCTTTTACAACTACTTTCCCTGCACTGTTTTCAATAGTTACAAGATTTCCTTCCTTCAGTCCAGCTTTTTTCATGTCCTGTTTATCAAGCCGGATTATTGCTGTAAGGTTTGCATAATCATCTGAGAAACGGCTATCACTATTTGCTGCACTCTGGAAGATATCACGATGAGTGATAATGAGGATTTCCATTTCAGGAGATGAAAGGAACTGATCAAAACCCATCATATGGCCTCCATTATTTTTTCAATGATATCTGCATCGGCCATTTTATCCGATTTTCTCATTTGTGTTAGTTCGACTTTGACCCCATCCATCCGAATTGCTTCCCCTTTACATTCCACACCAGTAACGGCCGACGGGATTGTCACATTTGCAATCTGGGAAGTGAAGGTCTTACAGGGGTCAATTACAATGGTTGGGATTTCTTTGAGATTTGCAGCTATACTCCCGGGCAGGCTGGAAAGGGGGTCTGAACCGATGATAAGGGCAGCGTCTACTCTTTTCTCTTTCAATACCTCCACAACTGAGTATTGGGGCCCATGACCTATATCTTCCCCATCAAAACTTACCCTGTTAATATAGCCTGTTTGGTCAAACAGGGTATGGTTGAAGCCACGCATGTTATACTGCCCGACCATAGGCATCAAATGGAAGTCTGTCTTCTTGTTCAGGGCTTCCAGAAGATCTTCCATGGGGGATAGGTCGTGCATGGAATAAACCAGCCCCAATCCTGCAAATATCACACCGAATTCTGCTTTTTTCAGCACGTTTGCAAGTTCAAGAATTTCTTTTGGTTTCATACCAAAGGTTACTTTCGGTACTTTTCCTGATAGGGCTTCTGTCAGAGCCCGGGCAAATTCGGCGTCTGCTTTTGGAGGAATCCGGTAAAAATTATCTTCACATATTATTGCTGTATCCGATTTGCGTACATCAATTGCTATTGCCGTCCTGTCTTCTTCCCAACCTCTCTGGCGCATTCTTCCCCTGGGAAAATAAGAATATTTAGAAAGATGTCTGGGATGGGAATTTGAAGGATCACATCCCCAGAATACAATTACATCAGCCTTGTCCCTTACCTCATCCAGTGTACAACTTTTGATTGTATCGTTGAGAATTGCTTCAACAAAAGGACCCTGGCAGAACGATGAGGTGTCATCAATGCAGGCATTGGATTTTTTTGCCAGTTCAATGGCTTTTTCCTGGGCTTTAAGACTCGAATTTCCCATACCAAATATGAGGGGATTTTTGGCACTTTTCAGAATTTCAGCTGCCTTTTCAATTGCATCCTGAGATGTGGCATCTTTTGCATCCACAGTACACTCTAGAGGATGCTGGCAATTTTTTATCCACGCAACCCCTTTGCGACAGGCACTATCTATAATGGTCTTGTTTTCTTCTTCCCTCAGTTCTATATCGTCACACAAAAGAGCGCATCCTGTACAAACATGGTATTCTCTTTCCAAAGGCTCCCTCCTAAAATCAGACAAATTCAATTGCTTTTGTGGGGCAGGTAACTATGCAACCGCTACAAAGTATTTTATTCTCTCCGAATCTGCGGCAATCTTCCACGTTGGATAGACGTACAACACCGTCTTCAACTTTCAGGATTACCCTTTCGTTAGTAGGTGCGTTTCCACTACCTGCACCTTTTGGGTCTTCTGCGACATTTACAGGACAGGCGACAACACAATTGCCACAACCTATGCATCGCTCCTCATGTACAATCATGCCGGTTTCTGACGCCTCTTCTGCAGGTGAAACCAGACCTTTAAGTTTTGTGTAATTTTCACTGTATTTTTCCTCTTCCAGCATCGGAGTACATTCATCAAGTTTTTTCTCCCTGGAAAGCAAGGCTGCAGCAAAGGCCATACATGAGGATTTGCCACATTTCTTGCAGTTAGTCTTCGGGAGAAGCTGGTATATCTCCATCGCATTGGCCATTGTTTCACCACTCTGGAGGACAAAAGGAATATTTAGTCTTCTGAATCATTTTGTTGCTCTTCTTTTATACCATTGTCTTCGTTTTGGAAGAACAGATCACAGTGGCATGAACCATCAACTGCAATTTCATCCTTATGGTAGACGCAGGGACATATTATTTTCCTGTCTTCCTTCTCATCCCCTGAAGGTATTCTGCAGGGACAGTAACCTTTGCCGTATTTTATTTTGTTGTTCGCCAGCCCCTCAATTACCAGATCCAGCATTTCAGGATCGGGGTTTAATTTGTATCCTTTCTTTTGAGCATATTTAGTAACCCAGTTTTCTGTTTTTGCTTTGTCTTCTTGACTGACCATAGTTTTTTCACCTTAATCATTCAGATTTGATTTTGAATACCTCTTCGATTGATGCTTTAAGTTTATCTTTTGTGGTATTGCCTACCAGTTTTTCTTTTACTTCCCCACTGTCAAAGAGCAAAAGTGTCGGGATTCCAACTACATGGTATTGTTTGGCAATATCCTTTGATTGATCGAGGTCAATTTTTACAAATTTGACCTGGTTCTCATATTCGGCAGCGACTTCTTCGAACACAGGGGCCATTTTCTTACAGGGTGCACACCATTTTGCAAAACAATCCACGACTACAGGAGTTTCTGCTTTCACAACTTCCTGTTCAAAAGCCAGGGAATTAACTTTATAGAGATTTGTATTTATGGCTTCTGTAACAGGCTCTGACGTTGACATTGAGGGTGCGCCTTTGCCGAAAAGTCCTTTGATAAAATTTCCCAGTCCCATCATTGATCACCTTTCAATGGTTTAGTTATATTCTCCTTCTATATTATTTCTTTTGTGCACGGTGTTCACACAATCCACACGACCGTTTTTTATATCCAAAGGTATATCATGTCTAAGATGAAATCAGAGAGCCACAAAGGGGCACTTTTATGAGAATAGGAGTATACATTTGTCACTGCGGGCTCAATATTGCAGGTGTAGTCGATATTGAAGCTCTTCTAAAACAGGTAGAATCCCTGGATGATGTTGTGATCGCATCAGATATCCAGTTCATGTGTTCGGATTCCGGGCAAGAAAAGATTGCAAAGGATATTGAAGAACATAATGTTGAACGTGTGCTTGTTGCAGCCTGTACTCCTAAACTTCATGAAACTACTTTCAGGAAAGTACTGGAAAAATCAGGTATCAATCCATTCCTTCTTGAGATAGTTAACATCAGGGAACAGTGTTCCTGGGTGCATATGGATAATCCAAGAATGGCCACCCAGAAAGCGTTTGATCTTATCAAGATGGGTGTGGCAAAACTAAAGTTTCTGAAACCCCTCAAGATCCAGAGTACACCTGTTAGTAAGGAGGTACTTGTAATAGGTGGGGGCGTGGCAGGTATTGAAGCAGCTCTGGATCTTGCAGATACGGGCTATAAAGTTCATATGATTGAAAAAGAGCCCACTATTGGTGGAAAGATGGCTCTGTTGAATGAAGTATTTCCTACAAATGACTGTTCCATCTGTGTCCTTGCCCCAAAGATGACCGAAGTTGTTAACCATCCTGACATCGAACTTCACACCCTTTCTGAAATTACTGCAATTGAAGGTTCGGTCGGTAACTTTGAGATTACCGGTACCACTCAGCCCCGATATGTATCCGAAGAAAAATGCAAGGGTTGTGTGGATGAATGTTCAAGGGTATGTCCTGTGGAAATTCCTTCCCGGTTTGATAGTGGACTTGGTAAAACCCGGGCAATCAATATTTCTATTCCGCAAGCTGTTCCACAGGTTGCATATATTGATAGTGATTATTGTGTTGGCTGTGGCCTCTGTGCGCAGGCATGTCCTGCAGATGCAGTGGAATTTGAGCAGCAGACCACCCGATTCCAGCTGAACGTGGGAGCAATAATTATCGCCACAGGATATCGCTTGTTTGATGCATCCAGGAAAGAGGAGTACGGGTATGGCATATATCCCGATGTCATGACAAATATGGAACTTGAGCGGCTACTGAATGCTTCAGGACCCACCAGGGGCAGGGTTACCTGTCCTTCAACAGGTGAGGTTGCAGAGGAAGTGGCATTTATACAATGTGTTGGTTCGCGGGATGAATCTGTGGGAAATCCCTATTGTTCCCGGGTTTGTTGCATGTCAGCAATGAAAAATGCCCAGTTGCTAAAAGAGCGCTATCCGGAGATTCGAATAACTATTCACTATATTGACATACGTGCCTCAGGAGAGATGTACGAAGAATATTACACCAAGACCCAGGCGATGGGGGTAGATTTCGTACGGGGCCGAGTAGCTGAGATTGTGCAGGAACACGATGGTTCTCTTTCCCTGCGGTATGAGAATACCCTGGAATCCAGAATAGAAGAAAAACAGTACGATCTTGTCATATTATCCACCGGCATGGAAGCTGACACGTCCGCAAAACCAATTGGGAGTATGCTGAAAATGGCAAGCCGGCCTGACAGGTTCTTTGCTGTGTCCCATCCCAAGATGAAACCGGTGGATTCACATATCAACGGTGTTTTCCTTGCAGGCTGTGCCTCAGGACCCAAAGAAATTCAGGTTTCCATTGCACAGGGTAGTGCGGCTGCATCCCGGGCTATGAGACTGCTTCAACCTGGTGAGCTTCGCACGGAGCCCTCAAGCGCTCATGTGGATTCTGATACCTGTATCGGATGCGGTATCTGTGCTGATGTTTGTGATTACGGTACAATCAAAATCGAAAATGGCAAGGCATTTGTTGATGAGGTTTCCTGCCATGGTTGTGGTACCTGCAGTGCAGCCTGTCCGGTGGATGCTATCTCAATGCATCAGCATACCGACGAACAGGTAAGGGCACAGATAAAGGCAGCTCTGGAAGTAAAAGATGAGTTTCCCCTGATTGTTGCATTTCTGTGCAACTGGTGCAGTTATGCTTCAGCAGACCTTGCCGGAACATCCCGAATCCAGTATCCCACCAATGTAAGAATTATAAAGGTAATGTGTGCGGGCCGTGTAGATCCTGATTTTGTGATGGAGGCCTTCGACATGGGTGCAGACGGCGTACTTGTTGCTGGTTGTCGTCTCGGGGAATGTCATTATGTGAATGGTAACTATCATGCACAAACTCGGATGGAAAATCTGGGAGAGGTTCTTACGGAATCAGGTTTTGATTCCGGCAGGTTGCGTGTTGAATGGATATCAGCTGCAGAAGGGGAAAAATTTGCCAATATAATTGAAGATTTTGTTGATTACCTGAAAGTAATCGGTCCAATCGGCTCTGAACTAGAGGGGGCTGACAGATGAGTGAGGAGCTGGAAGAAGAATGTGCTGTAGAACAATCTCTTTCCGTGGAAAAGGAAATGGATGTGGAAGACAGTCACATATTGTATCGGCAAAAAACCGATAAGGGTACCAGAACACTTGATTACGATTACAAAAGGTGTATTGGTTGTGGTCTTTGTGTCAGGATATGTCCCACTGAGGCCCTTGAAGCCGGCCCTATACATGAGATCGCAACTGGAATGGATGCCCCTCCTGTAATGCTGGATCTTGATAAATGCACATTCTGCTCCATGTGTGCCAACTTCTGTCCGGTAAATGCATTTCGGATGTCTGCAGAAGGTGATTTCCCGGAAGATGACCTGTTCCCTGTATTGGAAGGAAAGGCAACGATAAATGAAAAATGTCTTCCATGTCTGCTTTGTGAAGTAACCTGTCCCGAAGATGCAATTGATCTCGAAATTGAAATGCAGACCAAGGAGGAACTTGCCCCGTTTAAAGAGGGTGAAGAAGGCGAGATCATCATTGATGAGGATAAGTGTACACTTTGTGGGCTGTGTGCACGTTTTTGTGATGCTTTCATGCTGCTTGAAAAGGAACCGGGAGCGATCGATCCCATGCCTTTTGAGCAGCTACTTGTGGATGAGGACCAGTGTGATTACTGTGTCTTGTGTGCAGACCTCTGTCCGGAAGATGCTATCGAGGTGAAGGGGACAAGACGCGGGGAAGCACCCGTAATAGAGGGTGGTGCCCGGATTGATCCGGAGAAATGCACGGTATGCGGTTGGTGCGATATTGTTTGTCCCTATGATGCAGTGGATATTACCAAACCTTTTGAGGGTGAGTTAAAGCTTATCGATGCAAACATAAACAAATGTGATCCTACCGGTTGCCATGCCTGCTTCAATGTCTGCCCTTCCCATCTCTGGTATATTCCCGAAAGCGGGCAGAAAATAGCCGCCAGGGATGATCTCTGTACTTTCTGTGGTGCCTGCGAGAAAGCCTGTCCTGATAATGTAATGGAAGTTAAAAGAGATAGTGTGTGCCATTCTCCAATACCCGATACCCCCTGGTCAAAACAATGGGAAGATGCTATTGATGCGCTGGTAAGCGGCAAACGTAAAAGACCGGATACCTCAAGAGTCCTGGAAATGCCTGAAGAAAAGGCAAAAGAGCACATTGATATCGAATTCCCGGAAATTGATGAAAAATTGCAGGAAAAGGTAAAAGAGAAAATGGAAAAGCTGCGCCCTACCCTTAAAGATGTGAAATTAAGGCGCAAATGGGAAAAAAGAAAAGAAGGTACAGAGCAAATCTCAGATATCGAAAAATAACTACTTTATACCTTTACATGTTCTTGTTTAGCAGATCTTGGTGATATCCATATGAACAATGATGATTATTACAGGGAACTTGGCCTGAAGTGCGGACTGGAGATCCACCAGCAGCTTGATTCAAAAGAAAAACTGTTTTGCAGGTGCCCGACTACATTGCGTGAAACTGAAGAGTCCAATGTAGAATTCTACAGGTATTTGAGGGCCACTGAAAGTGAAATGGGTGAAAAAGACCGTGCGGCTGTGGAACAGACAAAGGTCAACCGTAAGTATGTTTACAAGGGCTATGATACTACCTGTCTTGTAGAATATGATGAGGAACCTCCCCGCAAACTGAATACCGAGGCCCTGGACATTGCCCTTGTGGTTGCAAAACTGATGAACATGCGACCAGTGGAGCAACTTCATGTAATGCGTAAAATAGTTGTTGATGGTTCCAACACAACCGGTTTTCAACGTACTGCTTTCCTTGCAAATGACGGAACGATACCCACAAGTCTGAATGAGGTGGGTGTTGATGTACTGTGTATTGAAGAAGAATCTGCCCAGAAGATTGAGGATAAAAAGGATAGCATTGTTTATTCCCTTGACAGGCTGGGAATCCCTCTTGTGGAAATCGGGACTGCTCCCGATATAATAACCCCTGCCCATGCCAGGGAAACAGCCCGGATTATAGGTATGTTGTTGCGTTCTACCGGGAAGGTCAAAAGGGGACAGGGGACCATCCGCCAGGATGTGAATATCTCAATTGCTGAAGGTGCAAGGGTCGAGGTTAAGGGTGTACAGGCCCTGGATATGATCGAAGCCATTGTCGAACTTGAAGTCGAAAGACAGGTTAACCTGTTACGTATACGTGAAAAACTGCAACAGAGATCTGCAGGCGTACATAATGAAATATTTGATGTAACTGATGTTTTCAGGGACACCGAATCCAAGGTTATCAAACGTGCACTTAAAAAAGGAAAAGTCCTTGCTATCAGGTTAATCGGTTTTGATGGTATCATAGGAGAAGAAGTGCAGCCTGGAAGAAGGCTTGGCACGGAGTTTTCAGACAGGGCAAAACCTTCTGGTGTGGGTGGAATTTTCCATACCGACGAACTCCCGAAATATGGCATCACTGCAGATGAAGTGGAATCCCTGAGAACAGCTGTGGGAGCTACTGATGGGGATGCAGTTGTACTGGTTGCCGATTCTTACAAAAAGGCACACGGTGCGATGGAAAGTGTACTTATAAGGGCTCGCGAAGCCCTGGAATTTGTACCCGAGGAAACCAGACGGGCTCTGCCTGATGGAAATACTGCATACATGAGACCACTGCCGGGTGCTTCACGTATGTATCCCGAAACAGATGTTCCCGTAATTGATATATCCTCTTCTTACTTTGAATCCGTTGAAACCCCTGAACTTCTTATCGATAAAAGTAAACGGTTCACAGAAGAATATAATTTAAACGATGAACTTGCTGAAAAAATTGTTTACTCAAAGTATCTGCTCCTTTTTGAAAAAATCATGGATAGATTTTCTTTAAATGGTTCAATAGGTGCTACTCTGGTTGCCCGTACTTTTACAGGCAGGTTGCCTGAACTTCGCAGGGACGGGATTGATGTCGAAAAACTACAGGATGATCACTTTATTGCCTTGTTTGATGCCATAGGAGAAGGCAAAGTTGCCAAAGAAGGTATTGATGAATTACTGCGCCTGCTTGCTGAAAAACCGGATTTAAGTATAGATGAAGCCTTGAAAGAACTTGGTTTTTCAGGTATAGATACTTCTGAAATAGAATCCTTTGCAGTCAATCTTGTCAGGGAAAGGGCTGATTTTGTCAATGAAAAGGGATTGGGAGCTGTTGGCCCTCTCATGGGGATTGTCATGGGCCAGTTCCGTGGAAAAGTTGATGGTAAGGTTGTAAGTAACATCCTGAAGCAAAAGATTGAAGAACACATAAATAGTTAATAAGAGTGATGAAAATGCTGAAAACAGGACTAATGGCTTTTTTTTGCCTGGTCCTTATCATTTTTTCCGCAACACCGGTATTTGCCGGAATAGAGGTTGCGGATATATATCCTCTCACTGATGATTATAGCAGTGACTATCATTATCCTGCATGGAGTCCGGATGGAAAGCAGATTACTTACATGAATGGTCAGGCAATCGGGATTATGGATGTAGATGGTAGTAATCCACATATTATTTATGATGGAATGAAATGGGACGGTGATCCCTGTTTTTCTGCAGATGGGAAGGAAATTTATTTCGCGTCAGAATCCCGAAAACCGCGTTCTTCTACCTACATCAATCTCTTTAAGATGAATGCCAACGGATCCAATATTACACAATTAACTGATGGTGCAGACCGCCGCTCACCTTCAATAAGTCCGGATGGTTCAATGCTTGCATATCGATCCAATATTGCGGGTAATTATGACATCTGGGTAATGGATATAACAAACAAATCACATAGGCAGTTGACTTTTACTTCAGAAGATGAAGGTAAGCCTTCCTGGTCTCCTGATGGGAGCGAAATAATTTACTCTTTAAAGGGTAATTTATGGCTGACAGATGTAGAACTTGATACATCCTGGCAACTTACCCATGGTAATTCCAATGATGTCGATCCTTTTTTTCTGCCATCAGGTGAAAAGATAGTCTTTGTTTCTGATCAGGGAGGAGAAACCAATCTATGGTTGATTGATACTGAGGATGATGAGAGACAATCACTTACCGACAACAGGAAAGTTGAATTTTCTCCTGCCGTAAGCCCTTACGGTAAAAAAATAGTCTTTGGAACCAAAGCAAATGGAACCTTTGATCTCTGGATGTTGGAAATGGAAAATCCTGAAGGCACAGATGAGATTTCCGGTATTAATGTAGAAGAGACTAATGTAAATGTAACGGACACTAATGTAAATGTAACGGACACTAATGTAAATGTAACGGAGAATGAGGATGTTGTATTAACCTCCGAAAACAATCAGGATATGGATGAAGGCTCTATTGGACTATTAGGCAAGATAAGTAATAATCTTGCTTTGTTTGCCGGAGGGCTTGTACTTGGCATAGTTTTATTCCTGATAGCCAGATTAATTTTCAGGAAAGTGTAATTTATATTTGTAACTACTTGTACTTTGAATGAATCTTTTCTTTCATCCATCGAAATACTTATAGCCTACTTTTTACATTTATAGGCAGGTTCCGATGATGAGTGCAGTAATTGGTTTGGAAGATGGGACAATTGTCACAGGCACCGGTTTTGGTGCCGAAGGTACAGTTTGCGGAGAACTCGTTTTTACTACTCAATATACCGGTTACGAGGAGGCACTAAGTGATCCTTCCTATAAGGGTCAGATCCTTATGTTCACTTATCCCCTTATTGGTAATTATGGTGTCAGCGATGAATGTTTTGAATCAGATGGTGTAAAGGCCGAAGGCCTTGTAGTCAGGGAAGCATGTCCTGACCCTTTTCATCACAGTTCAAAACGCACCATTTACAGACTCATGGAAGATGAGGGAAAACCGGGTATTGCCGGGGTTGACACCCGGATGCTCACCCTAAATAACAGGGAGCATGGTACAATGAGAGCTGCCCTTATTAATGGAAGTGATGACGGCGAAGCAGCCGTGCAGCTTGCAAGGGAGCAACCCAAAATATCAGATATTGACTTAATTTCCAAAGTAACATGTAATGAAGCATATAATGTAAAAAGCAAGATTGATACATCTGATAAAAAACATATTGTACTTATTGATCTGGGTATGAAAGCCCATATTATGGATAGCCTGCTTGCAAGAGGCATGGATGTAACAGTAGTCCCTGCATCAACACCTGCTTCAGCAATAAGTGATTATGAACCTGATCTTCTTTTCCTTTCCAATGGTCCGGGAGATCCACAGAATGCGATAGAAGCCACAAAGGCTGTGAACTATTTTGCATCGGAATTACCCATTGCAGGTATATGTCTGGGTCATCAGGTTATTTCAAGGGCTATGGGAGCAGATACATACAAACTCAAATTCGGGCACCGGGGGGCCAACCAGCCGGTAAAGGACCTTTCAAGCTCAATTGTACATATTACTTCCCAGAACCATGGATTTGCCGTTGATAATGATTCTCTTGAGGCAACCGATCTCTACACTACCGAGCTCAATACCAATGACAACACGATTGAAGGTGTGGCACACCGGGACCTTGATATCCTGAGTGTACAATATCATCCGGATGCGCATCCTGGACCAATGGATACTGAAAAACAATTCTTTGACAAAATTTACAAAATGGCAGGGGGCGATAAATGATGCCAATAAGGACTGACATAAAAAAGATAATGCTCATAGGTTCCGGTCCAATTATGATAGGACAGGCTGCAGAATTTGACTTCTCGGGAAGTCAGGCCTGCCGCTCCCTGCGGGAGGAAGGATTTGAAGTCGTACTTGTAAATTCCAATCCGGCAACTATTATGACAGATCCTGAAATGGCGGATTCTGTTTACATTGAACCCCTGGAAGCCCCACTAATCGGTGAAATCATTGAAAAAGAGCGGCCTGACGGTATAATTGCCGGATTGGGTGGACAAACGGGTCTTAATGTTACAAGTGAACTTGCAGAGCTGGGTATTCTTGAAAAATACGGCGTAGAGATGCTGGGTACGCCTCTTGATGCAATCACAAATACCGAGGACCGGGAACTATTCAAGCAGACTATGGAAAACATCGGAGAAAAAGTTCCCCGCAGCAGGGCCATTTCTTCTTTGCAGGAAGCAGAAGAAGTGATAGAGGAACTTGGTCTTCCCATTATTGTCCGCCCGGCCTATACCCTGGGAGGTGCAGGCGGGGGAATTGCCCATACAAAGGAAGAACTATTGCAGGTCGTGGATAGGGGAATCCGGCTGAGCCGCATTAATCAGGTACTCGTGGAGGAAAGCGTCCTGGGCTGGAAAGAATTTGAGTATGAAGTAATGCGTGATTCCAATGATACCTGCATTGTTATCTGTAATATGGAAAACATTGACCCCATGGGTGTCCATACAGGTGAATCAATAGTAGTTACCCCTTCCCAGACACTTAATGATGAAGAGCACCAGATGCTCAGGACCGCAGCTATCAAGATAATTCGGGAATTGGGTATTGAGGGTGGATGTAATATCCAGTTTGCAACAAAGGACGGCGAATATCGTGTTGTGGAGGTCAATCCCCGTGTGTCCCGTTCCTCGGCTCTTGCCTCCAAGGCGACCGGTTATCCGATTGCCCGCGTAACCGCCAAGATTGTTGTGGGAATGACACTTGATGAAATCCTCAATGATGTCACAAAGAAAACCCCTGCATCTTTTGAGCCAACCATTGACTATGTGGTTACAAAGATACCCAGATGGCCTTTTGACAAGTTCGTAACTGCAGACAAGACTCTTACCACGGCCATGAAGAGTACCGGTGAAGTTATGGCCATCGGAAGGACGATTGAAGAGTCCATGCTAAAGGCCATCCGTTCCCTGGACAATGATATGGATTTTGAGGTCACAGGCAGGGACGACCCCGAGATTGTTACATTACTTAAAACGCCGACAAGCGAGCGTTTTTTTGTTATCTATGAAGCCCTGAAGAAAGGTTACTCCATTGAACAAATTTCTGAATATACGGGCATCGACCGTTTCTTCCTGCAAAAAATGGTCAACATTGCAGATATGGAGTCACAGGTTGCAGAACAACTTTTCAAAAATGGAGAAACAGACATTGATCTCCTTATAAAAGCCAAGAGAATGGGATTTACTGACAGCAGAATAGCCAAATGTTGTTCAAAGACCCGGGAAGAAATAAATGATATACGCAGGGACGGGGCCATCACTTCCACTTACAAGATGGTGGATACATGTGCAGCAGAATTTGCTGCAGCAACTCCTTATTATTATTCATGTTATGAAACGATGTGTGAATGTAAGCCCACAGACAGGAAAAAGATCCTGATTCTGGGTGCCGGTCCCATACGTATCGGGCAGGGAATTGAGTTTGATTACTGTACGGTGCATGCAGTCCAGGCCATACGTGAAGAAGATATAGAAGCCCATATCATCAATAACAATCCTGAAACGGTTTCTACTGACTATGATACTTCGGATAAGTTGTTCTTCGAACCTCTGACCCTTGAAGATGTAATGAATGTCATTGAAAGGGAAAATCCGGATGGGGTGCTCGTACAATTTGGTGGGCAGACTTCGGTTAACCTTGCAATCCCCCTGCAGAAGGAACTTGCCAGGCGCACAGACCTGAAGACGAAGATAATGGGAACTTCCCCTGAAAATATGGATGTGGCAGAAGACAGGGAAAAATTCAACCAGCGTCTTGCAAAAATGAAAATCAATCAGCCGGATGCAGGTTATGCAACATCCGAAAAAGAAGCCCTTAAGGTTGCAAATGATATTGGTTACCCGGTCCTTGTCCGTCCCTCCTATGTACTTGGGGGAAGGGCAATGGAAATCGTTTATGATTCCGCAGATCTGGAGCGTTACATGATAGAAGCTGTCAGGGTATCACCCGAACATCCCATCCTTATTGATGATTTCCTCGAAGGTGCGGTGGAAATCGATGTGGACGCTGTGAGTGACGGCAATGATGTCCTGATCGGTGCTATCATGGAACACATCGAAGAAGCAGGAGTACATTCCGGTGATTCTGCCTGTGTGATCCCCCCTTATGACCTTTCTGAGAACATCCTTGAAACGGTTCGGGATTATACCAGAAAGATTGCTATGGCGCTTGAGGTCAAGGGTCTTATAAACATCCAGATGGCAACAAAAGATGGCGAGGTTTATGTCTTGGAGGCAAATCCAAGGTCCAGCCGTACGATTCCCTTTGTATCAAAAGCTTCCGGGCTTCCTCTGGCAAAGATCGCTGCACAGGTTATCATCGGCCACAGTCTCAAGGATCTTGGTTACCTGCAGGACAGGGAGCCTTCTCTGAATCATTATTCTGTCAAGGAAGTCCTCCTTCCGTTTGACAAATTACCTGGTGCAGATCCGGTGCTCGGTCCTGAAATGAAGAGTACGGGTGAAGTAATGGGTATTGATTATGACTTTGGAAGAGCATTTTTCAAGGCCCAGCTAAGTGCTGATAATCTCCTTCCCCTGAATGGAAAAGTATTCCTGTCCATCAGGGAGCGAGATAAGGAGGCGATTGTAGAAATTGCCCGCAGGTTGCAGGAAATGGGACTTGAACTCATGGGTACAAAAGGTACTGCACGTTATCTTTCCGATAGAGGTATCAGTATGGAGGCAGTCATGAAGGTGCATGAAGGCAGTCCCAATGTCATTGATATGCTCAGGAGAGGCGATGTTGCCTTTATCATAAATACCCCGACATCCCGCCAATCCAGGAAAGATGGTTACCATATACGCAGGGCAGCAGTGGATTTCAAGGTTCCGTACATTACAACCATACAGGCTGCGCGTGCTTCAGTTGAAGCCATTAAAGCAATGGCTGAGGGCAGCAGCACGATTAAATCAATTAACGAATATCATGAAGAGATCCGCCGGAACAATTAAGTTTACGGCTGATTTTATTTCTTTTTTATTTTAGATTGAGGTATTAATAATGGTCAAAAAGGCAGTACTGGCTTATTCAGGTGGTCTGGACACATCAATATGTGTTCCTTTACTTAAAGAAAAGTACGATTGTGATGAAGTAATAACCGTAGCGGTGGATGTAGGCCAGCCGCGGGAAGATGTTGAGGAGGCTACTGAAAAAGCCCAGAATATAAGTGATCTGCATTTTACCCTTGATGTCAGGGAAGAATTTGTAAATGATTATATTTTCCCTCTCATAAAGGCCAACGGGGATTATGAAGGGTATGTAATGGGAACATCCATTGCACGTCCCCTTATTGCTAAAAAGGTCGTGGAAATCGCAGAAAAGGAAGGAGCTTCAATGCTTGCCCATGGATGTACCGGTAAAGGTAATGACCAGTTGAGATTTGAGGCTGTATTCAGACTTACCGATATGGAAGTAGTGGCTCCGATGCGTGACATGAACCTGACACGTGAATGGGAGATAGAGTATGCAAAACAACATGGTATTCCTGTTTCTGTAACATCTTCCAAACCCTGGAGTATCGATGAGAATATCTGGAGTCGCAGTATTGAGGGTGGCAAACTGGAAGATCCGGGTTATATCCCGCCGGAAGAGATCTACAACTGGACAGTGGACCCGGCGCAGGCCCCGGATGCACAGACCATAGAAATCGGTTTTGAGAACGGAGTTCCTGTGTCCCTTGATGGTAAGACAATGGATGGAGTAACTCTTATCGAGGAGATGAACAGGATCGCCGGGTCCCATGGTGTCGGAAGGACCGATATGATAGAGGATCGTGTGCTGGGATTGAAAGCCAGGGAGAATTATGAGCACCCTGCAGCAACAGTTTTACTGACTGCACACAGGGATCTGGAAAAACTTGTGCTTACCCGCTCTGAACTCAAGTTCAAGGCTATGGTGGATGCTGAATGGTCCGAACTTGCCTACCTGGGTCTTGTTGATGAACCCCTGTATGAAGACCTGAATGCCTTCATAGATTCCACACAGCAGCGTGTTACAGGTACTGTAACTGTGAAGTTGTACAAAGGTAATGTCTACATTATGGCCAGGACTTCACCCAATGGTTTGTATTCAGAGGACCTTGTATCCTTTGACAGCAAGGTCATCGACCAGCAGGATGCTGAAGGTTTTTCCAAATACCATGGTTTCCAGGCACGCCTGTATCGCAGGTTTGTTGCCAATAAATAATTTTAGTGGAGGATTTAATGTCCTCCTCCACTTATATTCAGGCCTACTACTCCAATTACTACAAACACTATAGATATCATTTTTACTGCTGTGGCAGGCTCTTTGAACCAGAGGATTCCAATAACCGTTATCATTGCAGTCCCCATTCCGGCCCAGATTGCATAAGCTATGCTTACGTCTATTCCTTTCAATGCAATCGTTAACGAGGTAAAGCTGATTCCATAAAATAGGAATATTCCAACAGAGGGTAGTATATTTGAAAAACCATCAGATAATTTCATGCATGTGGTGCCAAACACTTCAAATATTATGGCTCCTATCAGATAGATATAACTCATAATTCTATTTTGGAGTTATACCTTATAAATAGATATTCCTCAAAGTAAGGATTAATAGAGAAGGCATAGGTATCCTTTCCTATGCCTCCATTATCGTACCCCACGATTATAAACCCGCTCGGGTCCCACCCCGTCAGGTTATGTTGAGAGAAGGTTTCTCCCAATCACCACATAAACTAATAGGATGTTTGTCTATATAGCATAATCTCTCTTGATTTTTAAATATCAATATAATATTATAGTCCCGTTAAAAATTACAAAGAGACATTAAATTCATCGTAGGAAATACTTATCCGAAAATAGCTTACAGGCAATTTTGATATTGTCATTGTATATACAGTAACATTGCTGCGACACTTAAAGATTTTGGATTTTTGAGAAGTTGGATGTGAATAATAGTTGATATTTAACCTGCAAAAAACCAAAAGTAGATTGAGAACATGGATGCCCAACCATGTTCTCATTTAATCCTCCACTCCATGTATCAGCCGTAGTCCCCCTACCCGGCTGATACAGCCCGGAACAATGCTGCACAAATCCCGGACAATTCTTACATTGTCATGGACAGATATAACACAACCGGATTGAAATAGGATAAAGACCCTGAAATTTTTTAAGAGTTAAAAAATTTCAAAGCCATATTAAGGCTTAATCTCATTCTTGCTTTCTGGATTCGATTATTTCCAGACTGCGACGAAGCATTACTTCTCCCAGGAAGAGCAACAGGGCAGCCAGGATAAAATACATCTTCCAGCTGACAGGCTCCATGCGACTCTGAAGAGAGTTCTGCCGGGCATCTGTGAGGAGATTTGCTCTGGCTTCCTTTTGGCTGTAGACCTTACCACCATTTCCGATAATTAGGGAAGGCAAGTCTTCATTGAGGCCAACATCCCTGTACTCAATGGCATAATTCACAGCAATTGGATAACCACTCACATAATGCATCCCTATTGTTTTTGGGAATATCTGGGCTTCATAGGTGTTTTTCCCAACAAAAGCCAATTCCAGTTCATCACCCCTGTATGTAAGTTCCGGAACTTTCTCATCATACATTGTAAGAGTGATTGTGGCAGGTAGCCCGAACCATGTATCCGGCGCCTCCACAACCGCGCCTTCTTCAGGTTGTGGGTTGGCTATGGCCCAATTTACGGTTGCTGATATAAGCTGTGAATTGTTACCGGAATACATCTGTGAACTCCAGCCTCCATCCTTGCCATTATCTGTGGTGATCGAAGCAACTCTTCCAAGTCCGTATCTCCATGTAGTTACAACAGGTTTCCCATTCGAGGCAACAACAAGCCTGTTAGCTCCGGGTTTTGGAGTAACATCATTGTAGCCGGTTATATTTGCTTTCACATTTGAATTCCGGGTTATGAAATGTGAGGGATTGAATTCGAAAAGCTGGTAAGATGAAGTGGATTCATTTTCATCTAATGGTGGTTCAATGGATTCATCTGAGATTATATTGGCCCGTTGCCCGGCATCCAATTTGAAGTAATTATTGGTTGTACCTTCTACGTTTTCAACAAGTTTTTCAGCATACACATTACCTGACTCATCTTGCTGGGAGGGGGCTGAAGACCGAATATGAACAAAATAGAAGTTCACATTATCTTCCTTCAGGTCTTTGGCCATGTTTAGGCTTTCTTCATAGGAATCTTCTATACCCCCGTCAGAGATTACCACCAGATCCAATGTCCCGGTTTCTGTATTAAGCCATTCCTGTGCAACTTCAAGACCCTGATGGAGCGATGTTTCACTTGTGGTACTTGGTCGCAATTGGCGTATTTCTTCTTCCAGAAATTCCCGGTTGCCTGCCGTACCAAGATACTTCAGTCCACCAGAAACATCATGTCCCTCCTTACCAAAAGCGATAACTCCCATATAGGCCCCTCTTAGTTCCTCCTTCTGGACCAGGTATATCGCATTACCCAGTATTTCTGGAAGAGTGCCGTGTTTTTCAGTACTAGGAGAAATATCAAGTACAAGGACAATATCCCTTCCTCCTTTCCATTGTGTCGGTGTGGAAGTTACCGGTAAGATATCCTCAATTGAAGAATTCAGGTAATCACCATATTCGTAAGATCGCTCTCCTCCGGTGACAACAACGCCTCCTCCATTGGATACATATTGTTTCAGAATTGATACATCTGATTCGGAGATTCTATTGGCGGGTATATTATCGATTACCACAGCTTTTTGTGAATCCAGATTAGAAATGTTGGAGTTGGTAGAGGTATCATAAAGGTTGTACAGGATATTGGATAGTGGAGAGTCCGGTTCATCAGTTATGTACTGTATTTTGGGTTTTGGTACCACGTAGACCGATTTAAGGAAATTATTATTAATATTATCGGCCTCATCCGCCTGTGTGCTCAGCTCAATTTTGATCTCATGTGCACCGAGCTCATTGAATCTATAAGGGATTTGATAGCTGCGTTGTCTGCTGCTCTGTGTGAAGGTGCCACTGCGTATCAATTCATCATCCGCATAGGCGTTGAATGTATATTCCACAGGTACTTCTTTAGCCTGGGATACAATTATTTCAAACCGGTATTCATTCCCTTTTACTGCGGTTTTGTCACCTTTTACCTGAATACTGAGATCGTTTGATTCAATTTCCGGTGTAACTGCATATACAGTGGATCCTATATTTTGTGCAAAATCCAGTCCTTCTTCAAGGTCCTTGCCGTAATTATTGTTCCCATCAGTCACCAGCACGACCTGGTTATCACTGCTGGCATACTGCACGATGGCATCTCCCAGAGCGGTTTTGTCCCCTGTCAGCCTGACAAGGGTGGTCGGGGTTTTGGTGGTAAGGCTTTCATAGAGTTCATCGGCCACACCTTCCTCGAAGAGCTGCATACTACCGGTTTCATCCGAGATTATCACAAGCTGCGGGTTTTCCTGTTCTGTTACCTGGCTTACCAGAGTAAAGGGGGAAGCAAGGGCCACTATCAACAGGGACAGGACAATTGCCCTGGAAATGAGCAGTTTTTTGTTACCACCCTTGAGCATAAGGTATAGGGCACCTGCCAGCACGGGTAATATTAATGCAAGTATAATGGGTTGTTCAAAGGAAAGCATCACAGTTCACCCCGGTTGCGTATAATCAGGATTTCAAGTATTGCCAGTAGGATAGCCAGTATAATCAGGTAATTGTCCAGATAGTTCTTTGCCTCATAACTATCCTGGCGGACGATATCTGGACTGTCCCTGTTCTGGTCTGAAACACGTTCCATTACCTCTGATCCTTGCCTGGTAGTATCCGATTCACGGTCACTGTACAGGTTGACCGCCACGGTGCGTCCTCCGATATTATATGTCCCGACCTGTTCGAACAATACCTTCTGGGTGGTTATTGTACCGGTAGGTGTCTGTACTGTCATTTCCCGGACAAGAGATGTGACATCTCCGGTTTCCAGGTTATAATCACTTATATCCCCACTGCCACCGAGCCAGGCTGTAAGCCGTGCCCAGAGCACCGGGTATTCAGGCAGGTTGTGGAAATTGTTCCACGGCTCACCCAATTCATCATTGAAGCCGAAATATACCAGTGTCCCGTCTCCCACAGACCAGTGGGCAAGTAAAGGGTCTCCCTGCTCGGTTGCAACCAGAACGGTTGCATCATTGCGCGGTGTGGCATTGAGATATTTATACATGGCAATCTCGTTGAATTTGACATCATCGGTAAGACTTGAGGACTGGACAACTTCCAGATCGATACCCAGGATATTCTGTGTTTCAGCCACATCACCGGGTATAACCGGGAGCATGCTCTGGAACTGGTCTGTGGCATTGCCGCCTGCAAGCATCTGGCTGGCTATAACCACTACCCGGCCGCCATTGTTCAGGAAACTGTCAAGCCTTTCTACCTCGTTGGATGCAAGGGAGCGGTTTTTCAGCCCGATGACCATTATCCGGTAATCATCGGTGAAAGAAGGAATTCCCTCGGCCGTAGAAATATCCACAGACGCCAGTGTAGAAAGAGCAATTTTTGATGGTAACTTCCCTTCATCCGAAACAAACAAAGTTTTCGTATCCGATTGGGTTGGAATTACAACATATGCATTATTGTCTGCAGGCAAATTATCCTCATCTGCGATTGATATTGATGTAACCCCCGAAGAAAGGGGATTCACACGAAACTGGGCTGTATCCGAGGGTCCCACATTAAGAGAGCGCTTTACTGAACCAGCCGGGTTTTCAATTTCTACATCAACCCTTTCGGTAAAGTCATTATAATTCTTGACGACACAGGTATACACGTAATTACCGTCTTCGGTGTCTATCCAGCCATCTATGATTCCCACATTGCCCACTACTGAGCCTACATCAACAAAAGCAGTGTCAATCCCATAGGATTGGGCAAGCTGTTTTGTAGATACCGGATCTTCTCCCTCCCAGCTGGCAAAATCGGACAGCACAACCATTGTACCGCCTCTCTGCGAAAGGAGTCTCATACCTTCGGACATTGCCCCAGAAATATCAGCTATCGTGTCGCTGGGCTCGATATTTTCAAGCGCATCGGATGCTTGCGATGAATCAGTGTTCTCAACAACAATTTCCGGACTGCTTTTGGCCAGTATTATACTGTTCTTCTTGCTGAGATATCCTTCAGCCAGGCGTGTTGCATCATCAAACCGATTGCCTGCCTGCATACTTGCGGAGGCGTCAATGACAATTACAGTATGTTCATCACTCAGCTCTTCCTGTGAAGTGTAAAATGGCGCTGCTGCAGCTGTGGAAAGCAGTATGAGTACAAGTAACTGGATAAGAAACAGTGGGTCCTTCAGAAATTTCCTGATCGATGAAAAACGTTTTTTCTGCTTTTCCACCTGCATTAAGAACATCAGGGAAGGTATACTGAGCTGGACAGGTTTGGGCCTGAGAAGATAAATTATTATTAAGGGGATCACACTTGCAAGAGCGGCAAGGGCCATTGTATTATCAAAGGGTATTACCATCGCCTCCTGCTGCTCAGTGTTTCAAGGAAAGCCTCAAAGATTGGTTTATCGTTTGAAAACTGGTAAAAATCCGCACCTACATGATCACAGGCTTGCTGTATCCTGTAGACATGCTCATTGAGCAATTCCTGATAATTCTTCTGGAAATTCTTGCTGACATAGGTTTGCAATTCTTCACCACTTTCCATATCAGTCAATTTTGCCAGACCATCAATTTGTAGGTCCTTTTCAGTTTTATCCATTACCTGTATTACAATAAGTTCATGGATTGAAAGCCTGTATATAGCGGATTCAATGGATTTTGGATCATCCAGAAAGTCAGAAATTATTATTGCAAGGGAACGCGAACGTATCGCTTTTTCATACTGTTTCACGCATTCCTCTATGGAGGTCTCGCCACCGGTTTCTGCTTCTGCCAGCCTGTCGATAGCTCTGAGCAGGTATTTCCTGCCACGTTTTGGCTGACTGAAGCTAACATTGGTGGCAAATGTGGAAATTGCGAATTTGTCATTATCTTTTGTTACAAGATAAGCAAACCCGATAGCAAGCATCGCCCCATATTCGAATTTGGTAGGCCCGTCTGATGAATATTCCATGCTGTTACTTGCATCCAGCAGGATATGGTTTGTCAGGGATTTACTTTCCTCAAATTCCCTTACATAGAGTTTTTCGGTACGTGCATAGGCATTCCAGTCAATAGTCCTTGGTTCATCACCCCAGTGATACTCCCTGTATCCTCTGGTATCCAGTCCCTTTCCGCTGTGAATTGAGCGACGGCTACCGGCGTACACACTGGATACGCGCTTGCGTACCATAAAGGAAAACCTGTCAAGTTCCTTCAGGAAACTAACATCAATGCTATGTCTTTTTTCAGTCATTGAAGAGGCCCTTTGTTATTTTTGGGAAAGTTCATTCAGTTCTTTTGATGATCTCATCAATAACTTTGTCCGGAGTAATACCTCTGCGCTCGGATTCGAATGTCAGCATTATACGATGCCTGAGTATTGGATAAGCCATTGTATCCACATCTTCCTTGCTTACATAATTACGCCCGTGAATAAGTGCGCGGCCCTTGGCTGCAAGTATCAATCCTATAGAGGCACGTGGGGAAGCACCGTATTCGAGGTGTTCTTTCCAATTACGTGTTGTCATGACGACTTTGATAGCATAGGCCTTTATGTCCTCAGCAATCGGTACTTCCCGGGTCAGGCGTTGCAGTTCCAGCACCGAACTTTTCTTGAGAACCCGGTTTACTTCAGGTATGTCCACCATGGTGTAACGGCGCACGATTTCCTTTTCCTCATCAAAAGAGGGGTAATCCAGCAGGATCTTGAGCAAGAACCTGTCCAGCTGGGCTTCGGGTAGAGGGAATGTACCTTCCATTTCTATGGGATTCTGGGTTGCCAGAAGAAGGAAGGGTTTGTCCAGGATAAATGTATCATTCCCAACAGTCACCTGTTTTTCCTGCATTGCTTCAAGCAGAGCTGACTGGGTTTTAGGGGATGCCCTGTTTACTTCGTCCGCAAGCACGATATTGGCAAAAACAGGTCCGGCTTCGAATTTAAATTCCTTGTGCCCGCCGCTTTCCTCTATAATATGAGTACCTGTAATATCTGCAGGCATCAGATCCGGAGTACACTGGATTCTACTGAATGTCAGATCCATAACCTTTGCAATTGTGGATATTGTAAGGGTTTTTCCCAGACCTGGATTACTTTCCACAAGTGTATGCCCATTACACAGGATAGACACAATAATCTGTTCCACTGTTTCTTTCTGTCCTACAATTACCTTTGAAATCTCATTGAAAAGATTGGTAAAAATATCACTGGTATTACGGTAGATATCCGTTTCACCTGATTGAGAACTTTTGTCCATATAATTACTCCTGCTACATTATCTGGTTAATTCTTCAAAATATGATTTTATGATTGGCTCATACCCTTCCGGAAATTCTTCACGATAAGCCGGAGCAGTCATCTGTCCGACTTCGTATGAAGAAGAGGGTTTGAATTTCGGTTGGTTTTCATCTTCCTGTCCGGTAGGTGTAAAGCCGGATTCCGATCCTGGTGGAATACTCAGGTCCACTTCTTCACCTTCCACCACGACTACCACAGGTTCACCTGTAATATTTTCCTTTCCCGCCTCATCTCCTTCTCCATCAGAAGGGAAATAATCTTCAGGGGTATTATCATTACCGGGAATCCCGGGGATGTTGTCGATTACTTCTTTCATTCCTTCGGGAGTTATGTCTGTGCGAAAATCCGAATATATAACTATACCCAGGGCCGAGATAGTGAAAATCAAAAGGATAAATACGACCTTGAGTTTTTTCCTGTCAAGAAAAGCAGATGAATGAATTTCCTTTGTACCTTCCAGTACTGAATAAATCAAATCATTGATTATAACATTGTTCAGATTGCGGTTATCGTAGGCTGTCCTGAGCCTTTCTTTCAGGATCGGATATTTCTCTTCTGCCAGTAAGATAACTGAAGTGTTTTTTTCTCTTCTATAGAGCAGCAAAGTTATTATTAGGGAAATTCCAATTGAAATAAGAAGAAGTGCAATAATTGAAAATGAAATTGTCAATGAAGCAACATCATAACTTTTATCGGCATATAATTCCAGTGCTCTTACCAGTCCAAATGCGTTTTCCATATTTATCAAAAGCAGGATAGTATAAATGGCAAGGGTCAGGATGACAAATTCTGCCAGTTTAAACAACCGCCGGTATTTGCGAACAGCATTTTCCTGCCGATGAATGAATTGTTCAAGATCCTCTGCCCCGGTCATTGAATTTCACTCTTCCATGTAACTCTGGTAGGAACCCAGATTCTTTAACATATAAACGTTTTGATTCAAGCTATCAAGTGCTTCTTTTACATTGGGATCTTTTGTACTGCCGTTCATATCGATGTAGAACACATAATCTCCCAGGGACATTTTGGAAGGGCGTGATTCAATCCTTGTCAGGTTGATCCCTCTTGTAGCAAGTTCCCCCAGCATCTCATAGAGAGCACCCGGGTGGTCCCTGTCAAGATAGACAATAATTGAAGTTTTACAGTCATGTGTACAGGTTTGAATTCGCTTGTCTTGCTTTCTGGCAATTACTACAAACCGGGTGAGATCAGGTTTCCAATCCTGTATATCTTCTGCAAGAATGTCAAGCCCGAAACTTTCAGACGCTTTTCTGGAAGCAATGGCAGCCATTTCCGAAAACTCCGTTGCAAGTTTGGCAGCATGTGAAGTACTACCTGTAGTCCTTATTTCCACATCCGTATAATTCTTCCGGATGAAATGGCGACATTGTGCCAGTGCCTGAGGATGGGACAGAATTATTCTTATATCCTCTTTCTTCCCCTTTGAAAGCAGGCAGTGATGGATATGAACCACAACTTCCCCAATGATTGAAAATTCATGCTCCAGCAGCAGGTCAAGAGTAACACCGACAGATCCCTCTATAGAATTTTCTATTGGGACAACACCATAGTCTATGGAATTATCCTGAAGGGTCTCAAATACTTCTGAAATATCCTTCAGATATGAAATATCCGGATTAGTTCCAAGATGTGCTTTCCATATATTTGCAGCTTTTTCGGAATATGAACTTTCAGGCCCCAAAATGCCGATTTTCATTGACTTTTATAGAGTACTGATATTTAAAATAATTTGTGATAAACTAGCATATAGATAGATGTCTCCAAATCCCTTAAAAACCTATCAATTGCGCATTATCCTGAAAATCATTGTCAGACCTGTGAGATTAATAACTCCTATCAAAATCCCTCCCACAAGGTGCATGTTGTTTTCCGGAGAAGTAGTAGAGTCCTGATTTTCATCTTTTTCCTTTATTTCAATTACCCTATCGTTCTCGATAGATAGTGTATCCTTGTACGTCTCACCACTGCTATCAATTACTGTTTCCAGGGTGTATTGTTTATTTTTCTCCAGACCGGTTATGTAGTACATGGAATCATTGCTTCCAGAACAAACTTCTTTACCACTACTGCTAAGTTTCATGCTGGTAATTCCCGGTGACACGACTTTTAGCACTGCATATTCTTTCAGGTTTTTTTCCTTTCCCTCGCAAAAAGCAGGCCTATCCGCAATGTCAAGCGTACTCAACAGAATTGGTGCTACATCTTCCTGGCCAATCGTTTCCTGAATTCGTTGTTGTTTAATGTTGGGGGACAAAATTATCAATGGCACATTGCGAACCTCATTTGCAGAGGCATATTTCTCTGATTTTGCCCCACCTCTTGATTCAGCATCAGGAAATGCCATACCATGGTCAGACGTGATAACCAGTGCCAGATTGTTTTCCTGACATGTTTCATAAAGGGGCACGATCAGGGAATCAAGGTTTTCAATACACTGGCTATAACCTTCATAGCCCCTGTAGAGTCCTGCTGTGTCAAGTGCGGCAATATTGACGGTTATGAAGTATTTTCTATCCCTGCCTTCCTTTTCAAGGATATTGATAGAATCCATTGCAGCATCCAGGGCTAATTTATTGTAGGTATAATATCTCTGGATTGTGCCGGAAGGCGTATTTTCCACCCTGGATAGTGCCCGGGACGCGTGTGTCTCAAACTCTGTTGTAAGAAGTGGAAGGGGATGATCTATATCCTTATTTTCGGATGTCGAAATCTGCATTACAGGTTCATTTATGGAATTGGTTGTGTCATGGAGAACAAGGTCATTTTCTGCAACTACTTCTTCGGAGTCCCCTCTCTCCAGTACCCCAACTGTCAGGTATCCATGTTTCTTTACAACGTCATAAATACTGGCATTATCATAACCTACCATTGTGTCATCTGCATCCCTGTTACCTGTCATGATAACATTGTGTCCGCTATTACCTTTCAGTTTAGGGACATAAACAGAATCGAAAATCGCAGCCTGATTATATATTTTTGGAAGATTTGACAAAACGGGTTTTTTGAGAATGGAACCATCGATTGCTTTTACATCCAACTCAGGATTTATGTATCCGTTGCCAAGACCATCAACTATCAGTACCACTACACCATCAGGATTATTTGTATCTCCTGCTTCAATAAATGTTGCACATCCGGCCGGATTTATTGTTATGCATAAAAATAATAGGAGGAGAAGTATTTTCCCAACCTGCCAGATTTGCCTTCTGGAATATATCATCAAGAACAAAAATATTGTTTCATATTAGTATTTTATGCTATGATGTTTTATTTTTATGTTGATTGTTGCTTTCGAGTTTACTGATATATAAAGATATTCCTCTTCTTTGAAAGAGATTGAACTTTAATATTTCGTTTGATAAATAATCGGTACCAATAAGCATTTTATATTTATCAATTACATGATGTCGATTTGTAATTACAATTATTTTTATATATTAGTTTATAAGACGTTGATTTTAACTATAATATATAAGTATTTTTACTACATTTTATCTATTAGTACCTAATATACAGACAATAGTATTGAAAAATAAGTAGCAAAAAACATGTTTATTGATAATATAAATTCTTCATCTATGAATTGATATTTGCAAAACCTATATATGTAACATATAAGAGATAAAAACCTTTATATATAATAAAATTGCAAAATTAATTGATCATAAGGTGCCTTAGATAAGGCACCTACTCATAGATTGGAGTGTTGAAAGTATGTCAGAAATGACCCAAAAAACCAGATTAACGAATGCTTTAAAGGGCGAGTCTGTAGACAAAGCCCCGGTTGCCTCTGTTACACAGACCGCAACAGTAGAACTCATGGAAATGACCGGTGCATCCTGGCCCGAGGCTCATTCAGATGCTTCCAAAATGGCAAAGCTGGCATTGGCATCCCATACTGAAGCCGGGTTGGAAGCTGTAAGATATCCATTTTGCCTGACGGTTCTTGCCGAAGCCATGGGTTGTGAAGTAAACATGGGTACCCAGAACAGGCAACCCTCAATAACAGAACATCCCTACAAAAAAGGAATTGATGATCTCAAAATGCCTGATAACCTGGCTGAACTGGGCAGGGTCCCGGCAGTAGTTGAAGCTGCAGGCATTGTTAGGGATAGTGTAGGTGAAGATGTACCGATTATAGCAGGAATGGAGGGACCGGTTACCCTGGCCTCAGATCTTGCCAGTGTCAAGAAATTCATGAAATGGTCTATCAAAAAGCCCGATGACTTTAACGCCATCCTTGATTTTGCCACTGACGCGTGTATCGAATATGCCAATATCCTTCTGGATAGTGGAGTAGATATGATATGTGTGGCAGACCCGGTGGCTTCTCCTGACCTTATGAATCCAACCACATTCAATGATACACTAAAACCCTGTCTTGCAAAATTTGCAGAAGCTGTTGATTGTGTAAAAATATTGCATGTATGTGGAAATGTAACACCAATCCTTGATATGATGGCAGATTGTAAATTTGAAGGCTTGAGTATCGAGGAAAAGGTAAAGGATGTAAAGGGAGCCAAAAAAACAGTTGAAGGCCGCGCTACACTTGTTGGTAATGTATCCAGTCCTTTCACAATACTCAGCGGAACTCCTGATAAGGTAAAAGAGGAAGTGAAAAAGGCCCTGGATGATGGGATATCTGTAGTTGCCCCTGGCTGTGGTATTGCTCCAAATTCCCCACTTGAGAATGTAAAGGCACTGGTTGAAGGAAGAGATGAATACTTTTCCTGATTGTATAAGGGATGCCTGATCACATCCCTTTTAACTAAAAGAGGTGGTTATATGAAAGTGGGAGTTGCTATTGATCTTGGAACCAGTGGTTTCAGGGCTCAGAAAGTAGATATTGAAAGTGGTGAGATCCATAAAACCGTGATTACCATGAATAACCCTCTTCCGGGAGCCAATGTCATGGATCATTTGGATTTTGCCATGAATTATGGACAGGATCTTGCCCACGAACTAGTAATAGGTGCTTTCCGGAATATTCTTGAAAAACTTGGGATTCATTCATCTCCTGATAGAATCGCAATTTGTGGAAATCCTATCCAGCTATCCCTTTTTCAGGGCATACCAATTGATGACCTTGCATATGCGGGACAGAGAAAAAAAGCAAAATATAACATAAAAGAACAGGAACGCAAAGCTGCTGTTGTAAAAAGTATTTTTATCCCGGGTCTTGAAAATCTCGATAATTGCAGTGTCGTTATTCCTCCTGCAATCAAACATGAAGTGGGAGCTGATGCTCTTGCACTTATTGTTAAATCCGGTATGCTGGACAATGAAGACATTTCAATTGCAACGGATTACGGAACAAATGCCGAGATGGCTTTGAAAGTAGGAAATGTAATATATACAGGCTCAGCTGCAGCTGGACCGGCCCTGGAAGGACAGGAAATTGCAGATGGTACTATTGCCAGACCTCATGCAATATCTGATGTGTCCTTTGAAGATAAAGCACTGCGTAACTATGTCCTTAATGATGAAATGGATACTGTAAAGGGTGACCTCGTAAAACCAGATGATGGCACGATAATAGATAAGGGAGACATAGAAGCACATGGCATTACCGGAACAGGTGTAATTTCTTTAATAGATGAATCTATTAAAAATGGTCTTGTAGTACTCCCAAAGATCAACCTGAAAAACAGCATCATCCAATTGCAGGATGGAATAAAGTTTAACGAGCATGATCTTGTAGAAGCTGGCAGGGCGATTGGGGCTATAAGAGCAGGTCATATAACTCTTTGTAATGCTGCGGGAATAGGAATGGAGGACATACAAACTGCGTATATGTCAGGTGCTGCAGGAACCTATATGGATGCTCTTAAAGCGCATAATATTGGCATGATCCCTTATGATGTAGGTCAAATTAGCCAGATTGGGAACACCTCCTTGATAGTTGCCAGAGAAATTTTGCTCTCAGAGGACAGGTTATGGGAATTACAGAAAATTGCAGAGGAAATCGTTGGAACACATGTCATGTTTGCTATGGATGATGCATTTAAGGAAGCCTACATTCTCGAACTTTCTTATTGGGGAGAAGGCATGCCTTTCAAAGTGCTTAAAAAATACCTGAAGAAAAAGAAACTACCTACAATAGATGTCGTAAAGTCAGTTCCTGCTGTTGAAAAGCGTGTAGTGAAAGATATTCCTGTACTGGGGGAAGAAGGTCTTCATGTTCTTGACAAGGTTGGAACCTATCTTACGATGATCATTGAAGGCTGTGAAGCCTGTCATAAGTGTGTCAAGGTCTGTCCCAATGATGCCCTTACAATGGAGGACGAAGACAACAGAGTAATGATACGTACTGATTTATGCGATGGTGCTCATTGCCAGAAATGCATCCATGCCTGTCCCCATGATCTGTTTAAATGGGAAAATCTGGATATTATGATGCAGGAATCATCAATGGAACAATAATCTAGAGAAGGTTTAACGGATGAAAGTACTCGTGGTGGGAGGATTTTTAGGAAGTGGGAAAACCACTACAATTCTCCGCATTGGAAAATATCTTGGAGAAAAAGGCCAAAAAGCTGCTATAATAGTAAATGAAATAGGGGAAATAGGAGTTGATGGCGATGTTATTTCCAGTTACGGTTTTGACTCAGTAGAACTTACAAATGGATGTATTTGTTGTACCCTAAAACGAGATTTGAAATATACAGTATCACAGATTAAAAAAGACTTTGATCCACAGATATTGATCATTGAGCCTACAGGCATAGCTTTTCCTGCTACAATCAGGGATGAAATTATGCTGATGAATCTGGATGATGTGGATTTTGCTCCTCTGGTCACACTGGTCGACGGAAGCAGGTTCAAACAGGTGATGAAAGAAACAAAACAGTTTTCCCAGAGGCAAATTATTGATGCTGAAATCCTCGCAATAAATAAGATCGATTTAATTGAAGAACTATACATACCCGTAGTTGAGTCATCAATAAAGCAATTGAATCCAGAAGCAGAAATTTTGCGTTTTTCAGCAAAAGCAGATTATGGTGAATTATCCGGGTTTATTGAGCATTTACTGGGTGATGTAGTTTATCCAAGGCTTGCTGAGAGAAAAATAAATGCTGAGAGAAAAATAAATGCTGAGAGAAAGATGAATTCTATACAGTGTTCTAACATGGCCACTTATGCATCTGAATTTACATTAAATAATGGTTTTCTTGAAACTTCCAGAGCACGCTCAATTGCATCAATTTTGATGAATGGGCTAAAGGAAGAAATTGTAAAGATGAATCCGGAATTCGTTGGCCACTTGAAAATCATTTTCCAAACCGGTATGGTAAAGATCCGTTCCAGTGTTACAGGTGCCTGTGAATCACCTCAAACCGAAATGGTTGAATCGTTTTCTCATCAGCCATCCATAAAGATTCTCTCTGCCGTTTCAAATGTTTCTCGTTCAGAATTAATGGAACTTGTGGATTTCTTTGTCAAGGAAATTTTCACAAATCATGGTATTAAAATAGTGAAAACTGCTGTCCATCAGCACAACCACGACAATCACAACCACTCAGAAGGTGTGTAAGATGTAACTGTTGCTAAAAGATACGCTCACACCTTATGAACACGAATCATCGATTGGAGTGAAGGAAGCGAGTCTTAGGTGTGAGCATCGTTACCATTGAAAGAGGATACATATATTAGTTACGCAATACCCTTATAAACATGAGATTAATTTGCATTATATAGTATTAATTGTCAATATATTAGCAGGAACATTATGGAAAAACCTACTTTAAAAGAAGGGCAAATTAATCTGGAGCCCGCATTAGATTTTCTGGACACTGGTATTCTTTTACTTGATAGAAAATACAATATAATATATGCAAATTCCAAAATCAGCAGTTATTTAGGAATTCCAGAAAACCCTTATGGAAAATCAGTTTTTGATATTGGAATATGGCCCTTTACCAAAAAAGAAATTGTCCAGTCCCTCAAAAATATCCCCTCACAAAATAAACCAACGATTCATTCCATTGAAGATAGCGCAGGTGAAGCCTACAAATTCACAGCTCATTACTTGAATCCTGATTCGTCTGATACACCTGCATTTATGCTCACACTAGAAAAACATCCCTTTTCTGAAAACGAATCTGAAAAATATAAAAACTTGCTCTCCATTTTCGCATCGGGTATTTCTGAAGGAATAATCATAATTCAAGATGAGAAAATCCAGTTTGCAAACCGCAAATTCGGAAAAATTGTTGGTAAAAAGTGGGATGAAATAAAAGGCACACATTTTTTGGATTATTTTCCGATTCAATATCGGCGAATGTTGTACAAAAAATATACCAAAGATATTGAAAAAAAAACATACAGGGAAATGACATATGAGGTCGAATTACTGTCAACATCAGGTAAAGTCACTCCTTTCGAACTTTCATCCTCCCTCGTTGAGTATGGCAATCGGCCTGCATTAATGGTCGTATTTCGGGATATTTCGGCTAAAAAGGAAGCAGAAGAACATCTCAAAGAGGCTGAAAAGAAATACAGGTCAATATTTGAAAAGACACCTATTGGGATTGTTTATTTTGACAGGAAAGGCAGAATAAGCAACTCTAATGAAGCCTTCAATTCTATATTTAAGACTATTATTGATGAAAAGAAAGAACCTGAAATTTTTGATTATATTCCCGATAAGGATGTGTCTGGCCAGATAAAAAAGGTGCTTTCCGGAAACGCTCTTTCTTACAGGGGAGAATACGAGGTTAACACTCAATGTTCATCCAAATCTATAAAAATTACATGCAATTCCTTGCTTCTGGATGGAGTTTTACAGGGTGGAATAGGTATCTTTGAAGACATTTCCCTGCAAAAAAGTGCTGAAGCCACTCTTCTAATGAACAAATCCCGACTTGAGGCCCTTGTAAAATTAAATCGGCTGGAAGTTTTTTCTTTCGATGAAATAGCTCGTTTTGCCCTTGAACTTACAGTTGAACTTACAGACAGCGATTGCGGCTACCTTTGCAGGATGGGAAAGGATAGCAACCCTGAAAAAATACTGTATACTCCTGATACAGAAAATCTGGAATCATTTGTATCTGGAAGATTTGAAAATCTTGATTTCAAAGATCGAAAGTCCAATGTTATGGATGCGGGAAAAACCATTGAAATACCTCTTTTTGAAAATGAACAGCTTGTAATTGTTGCAGGTTTTAGCAGGAATATAGCCTTCAAGGAAATGGAAATAAATCAATTAGAACTTTTTGTACAGGATATATGGACTACAATCAAACAGAAAATGGCCGAGAAATCATTACGTGACTCTGAAATCAAATATTCTTCCATTGTGGAAAACGGCAATGATGCGATAGTAGTAATTCAGGATGGTAAACTTAAATTTGCAAATTCGAAGTTTTGTGAATTCGTGGGCAATGATTGTGATTCAATACTTAATACAGATTTTAGGAATTACGTTGCTGAAGAATATCGCCGTATGGTGACAAAAAAAGTCTATATACAGCAAAAGGAAATGTCTCATTCCAGGGATGAAATTGAACTTGTTACAAAAAAAGGCAAGAATATACCTGCAATCATAAGCACATCTGTAATCGACCATGAAGGCAAACCCGCAGTAATGGCATTTATAAGTGACATTACACAACAAAAAGAAAAAGAGAATAAACTTCTTGAAACATTTAAAGTCCTGAAAGTACTTCAATCTGTAATTCGTACCAGTCCTGCAATAGTTTTCTTTTGGGTCCCGGAAGAAGATTGGCCGGTGGAGTTTGTATCTGAGAACATTGAAAATTTTGGTTACAGGCCCGAGGAATTTACTTCCGGAAAATTACAGTATGGAGATATAATACATCCTTCTGATCTCGATTATGTCCATCAGAAACTTGCAAAATATTCAGATGAAGGACTGACGGATTACAATATTGAATACCGTATAATCACAAAAAAGGGAGACGTGCGCTGGGTTGAAGAACGAGGTTCCATCCAGTACGAAAATAATAATATAAGCCACTACCAGGGTATAATCCTTGATATCACTGAAAGAAAAAGAGTAAATCGTTTTTTAGATATTGATACCGATATTGGGAATTTCCTGACACCCACCGGTGATCTGCAAGAAATGTTTGATCAGTTACTCGAGCTGGCCCTTCATATTGAAGGTGTGGATGCAGGTGTCCTCTATATTGTTGACAAATCCAGTAAAGACCTTAATATTGTAGCCCATCGTAATATTTCCGATGAATTTGTTGAAGATAATTCTACAATTGAAAAAGATTCACTTAGAGGAAGATTCCTGTCAGTACAGTATCCCGTATACAAACTCTATTCTGAGATCTATCCTTTCTCTAAATCCAACAAGAGCAAGGATAGCCTCCTGGCAACAGCCATTATACCTGTAATAACCAATGATAATTTATCTGCAGTACTGTTTTTGGCATCCCATGAAAATTATGAGATTCCATATTCTATACGTAACTCGCTTGAAACTGTGGCAAACCAGATAGGTTCTGTGCTTGACAGGATTGAAAAAGAGGCAGGTATTCAGAAAGGGCAGTATGATTTACAGGTGCTCTTTGACACAATACCTGAGCTGATTTTTGTGGTGGATTCAGAAGGCTGCATCCTTTATTCCAATCTTAATGTTGCAAAAACCCTGAAATATTCCAAACAGGAAATAACAGGTATGAATTTTGTAAAAATTCATTCTCATACTCAGGTACTTGATGCTGCAAAAGCCTTTAACGAAGCACTCAATGGCAACAAACAGAAAAAATTGTTCACATTGATGGACAAAAATAATAATCTAATAAATGTCGATACTACAATGCAAAGGGGGGAATGGAACGGTAGTGATGTGGTCGTCGTTGTCAATCGAATTGTTGAATGACGATAGATTCATAAATTATTAATGCAGATGCATAGTAAACTAAAGGATTGCAAGTAAAGGGGGGCAAAAATGATAGATATCAATCCTAAAAATACTTTGATACGCTACAACATATTGGTTGAAAGCGACATGACTCCTGAAGAGGTGGCAGAAAAGCTGTACCCCACAGACCCCCATATTCGTCAGATCGCCAAAGCTGTTTTTGAAGGCGATGAGGATGAAGTTGTTGCTGCTTTGCAAAATGCAATTGATACCGGAGCCGATCCTCTTTCACTTATAAACGATGCTCTAATGGCAGGAATGGAAGTAGTGTCTACTCTCTATGATTACGGATTGTTGTACCTGCCGGATGTTATTATCTCTGCCCAGGCAATGATTGAAGGTATAGAATACTGCAAGGAACAATCAAAACAGGTTCATGAATCAAAAGGCAAGATCATTTCTTATGTTGTAGAGGGTGACATTCACGACATCGGGAAAAAGATTGTAACTGTTCTTTTACGTGCCAATGGTTATGAGGTTATTGACCTTGGAAAAGATGTGCCTGTTGAAGAGGTTGTGGCTGCAGCTAAAAGAGAAAAACCCATCATGCTTTCTGGAACCGCTTTGATGACCACAACAATGCATGCTTTCAAAGACGTGAACTCGCGACTGCTTGCAAGTGACATAAATGTACCTGTGGTCTGTGGCGGGGGTGCTGTTACCCAGGACTTTGTTTCTGATTATGATCTGGGAGTATATTGTGAGGAAGCTGCAGACGTACCAAAAATTGCAGATTCCATCCTGCAAGGGTTGGATATAAGGAAATTAAGGGATACTTTCCATAAACACTAAGGAGATCCGTATTATGTCTGTTAAACGTTATTCTTCCATGGAATATGATAATTTTGAAGACCTTCTTTTTGGCCACTCAAAATATCCTGTGAAAACCGGTCTTAATCTGGAAATTGGTGCTGGGTATACCACTGCTGAAATCAATTATGCCCCCCGTCCGGATGCGGCTGAAAATAAGGCAACGCTTGTGAACGAATATGAGCGTATTACCCGTGACATAATGGAAAGGATGGTTCAGGTTGGTTTCCCTTCAATTGTACTTGAAACCGAACATGTGCAACAGATGACACACAACCCTGAATGGGGGGCTGATATTGCAACTGCCCAAAAAGCAATCATGGAAGAGTATCATGATGAATATGGCATCAAATGTGCCCTCAGGCATACAGTTGGTGATGTCCGGGGAGACAGGGAAAGAATTGATCTGCGGGGGGATGCTTATTCCCGGATACTTGAATCGTTTGAGCAAATCGCTTCTTCAGGAGCGGATATGTTGTCGATTGAATCCCTGGGGGGTAAAGAAGTATTTGATCATTCGATCCTGAGGAATGACATGCGGGGAGTTGTCTTTTCAGTTGGTATACTTGGCGCTCTTGATGTTGAATATATATGGAAGGATATCTGCAATATTGCAAAAAAAAATAAAGTAGTACCTGCAGGCGATACGGCCTGTGCACAGGCAAACACTGCAATGTTTGTTGCAGGTGGTCTGCTTGACTTCAAATTATCCCATAGTGTGGCATCTGTTGTAAGGGCAATTTCTGCATCAAGATCCCTTGCTGCATATGAAGCAGGGGCAGTTGGTCCGGGTAAGGATTGTGGATATGAGAATAATATTATTAAGGCAATTACCGGTTACCCCATTTCCCAGGAAGGCAAAGGTTCTACATGCGCCCACTCTGATTTGATGGGCAACATGGCCATGCAGTGTTGCGATCTTTGGTCAAATGAATCCGTGGAATACCGGGGAGATTTTGGAGGAACCACTGTGCAATGTTGGGGAGAAACTCTTTCTTACGATTGCAGCATGATGAATACCGCACTGGAAGCCGGAGTTGGCAAAACCTTGCGTGATGTGCTAATGGTTTCGGACAGATACAGGGATCCACAGGCATTTATACTATCTTATGATAATGCCTACCGTATTGGAGAAGTAATAACTGCCCATCCGGATGACATGTACCTGAGGGCAAAAGAGGCAGGCATGAAAGCTTGTGAACTAATCGAAAGTGGTTCCGAAGGATTTCTGGAGTTATCCAAGTTTGAAAAAGCTACAATAAAAAAGGCCCGGAATGACCTGAAATCATTAGACGAAAATATGGAATCTTTTATTTGTAATTGTCTGGATATCTATTCATCTGAAGTGGATACTTTTGATCCATCAAATTATGGCCTTTAATTTCTATAATTTTAACTACTAGTTTGGTGTTTCCAGATTTTTCCTATATATAGTTATTTCTATCTACCACCTAATAATTTAATTGTTTTTAATTTCATATTAAAAACGCTATGCAGCAAATCATGTATACTTCCAATTATATTTTATGTTTATTCGATTGTAGGTATCTATTTATATTATCTATTCAGCCAGTTCATTTCATTATAGTATATAATTATTAGTATAACTAATAATCCCTATTTTTTGAATTTGTGCAAATATACTCAAAAAAAAGCAATCAAGAGATGTATTTCTTACTATAGAAAATAGTTAATTTGAATTAAAAATAATGGACAACATTTATATACAACCATTGAACAATAGAAATGTTTATATAGTATAGAATCTCACTTTAAGATGAGGTTTGATTAAACCTCACAAAAGATTGGAGTAGGGCCAATCGCCATCAGGCATTGACCCTGAATATATTTGAAACAAATATGGAAGGAAGTGTAGAATGACCAGTTTGGACGTAGATCCCAGTGAAATTCTGGAAAGATATAACGTCAAAATGGAAAAAGCAATGACGCCGGATGACGCGGCAGCAGAACTTTATCCAAAAGACGATCTGATTCGCCCTATTGCAGAAGCAATCTATGAGGGAGAAGAAGATGACACAGTAGAGGGCCTCCAGAAAGCAATTGATGCCGGTAAGGATCCAATTGCCTTAATAGATGATGCCCTGATGGTAGGAATGGGAGTGGTAACAAAACTCTACGATGAAGGAATAATTTTCCTGCCAAACGTAATGATGTCTGCAGATGCAATGCTTGATGGTATTGATTTTTGTAAATCCCAAGCCAAGGAAGCACCTGTATCCAAAGGTAAGATCGTATGCCATGTTGCAGAAGGTGACGTGCATGATATCGGTAAATCCATTGTCTCAGCCCTCCTGAGAGCAAATGGTTTCGATGTAGTGGATCTTGGACGTGATGTACCGGTAGATGAGGTAATTGAAGCTGTGAAGAAAGAAAAGCCAATGATGGTGACAGGAACCGCTTTGATGACCACAACAATGTATGCATTCAAGGCTGTCAATGACAGGCTTCTTGAAGCAGGCATAAAAATTCCATACCAGTGTGGTGGCGGTGCTGTAAACCAGGACTTCGTATCAACCTATGAACTAGGAGTATACGGAGAAGAGGCTGCCGATGCACCAAAGATGGCAGAGGCAATTCTTGCAGGCGCAGATCTTGGCAAACTCAAGGAACAATTCCATCAACACTGAAGAGGTGAGCAAAATGACAGTAAACAGATACACCAAGATGGCATATGCCAGCGCAGACGATATGATTTTTGGAAAGTCCCCCAATCCTGTAAAAGCAGGGCTGGACTTAGAGATTGGTGCCGGTTACACCACACCTGAAGTAAACTATGCACCAAGGCCAGAAGCCGGTGAGACCAAAGAGAAACTTGTAAAGGAATATGAGCGTATTACCCGTGACATAATGGAAAGGATGGTCCAGGTAGGTTTCCCGGCAGTTGTACTGGAAACAGAGCACGTTCAGCAGATGACCAATAACCCAACCTGGGGTGGAGAGGTCGCAAATGCACAGAAAGCCATTATGGAAGATTACCATGATGAATACGGCATCAAATGCGCTCTGAGACACACTCCTGGTGACATTCGTGAAGACCGTGATTATATGCAGTTGAGGGGAGAAAAATACAACACCCTTATGGAATCCTTCGAAGAAGTTGCATCAAACGGTGCAGATCTCTTATCCATCGAAACTATGGGTGGTAAAGAAGTCTTTGACCGTGCAATTCTAAGAAATGATGTACCGGGTATGCTTTTTGCAATTGGTTGCCTGGGTACTATGGACATGGAATACATCTGGCAGGACATTGCGGGAATTGCCAAGAAGAACAATGTCGTCGCAGCTGGTGATACTGACTGTGCACAGGCAAACACTGCAATGTTCATTGCAGGTGGACTTCTTGACAAAAACCTGGCCCATACCCTTGCAATAATTGCCAGGGCCATATCCGCACCACGTTCCCTTGCCGCCTATGAAGCAGGTGCAGTTGGTCCGGGTAAAGACTGTGGTTACGAGAACACCATTGTAAAATCCATTGCAGGTGTGCCGATTGCCCAGGAAGGTAAAACGTCTACCTGTGCTCACTCCGATGTAATGGGTAACCTTGTAATGCAGTGCTGTGACCTCTGGTCCAATGAATCCGTGGAATATCACGGTGAATTCGGTGGTACAACTGTACAGTGCTGGAGTGAATCCCTTGCATATGACTGTGCATTGATGAATGTCTCCCTCCAGACAGGTCAATCCAAGAACCTCAGGGATATGATGGTTCTCTCCGACAAGTATAGGGACCCACAGGGATACATCCTTGCCTATGACAATGCTTACAAGATCGGTGAAGCAATTGTCAAGGATTCAGATGATATCTACCTCCGTGCAAAGAATGCTGCTGTAGAGTGTGTGAACCTGCTTGAAAATGCAGATTCCAAACTACAGATGACCAGATTCGAAAAGAATGCACTTGCTGATGCAAGTGAGGCTCTGGCCGGACTTACTGATGATTCAGATAAGTTCCTCAGCGACTCCCTTGAACAATACAAAAAGGAAGTCAAGGTATTCAGGCCGGAGAACTACGGTCTCTGAGCGGGCAAACATACAGAGTTTAGCTGTGGACTCTTTAAGGGTCCACAGTCCCAATCACCTTGTAATCTTCTATAGTAACTAACTACAAGGAGGAGATATAAAAGCAATGCAATACTTACAACCTCCCTTTACTCCTATTTTTTTAGTTTAAATTTGTGAGTTATTGTAACTTTTAGTCTGTATCGATCTATTAACTCAAATAATAGAGGTGATATTTATGGAAGGAAATATTGAAATGGTGCAAGCCGAAGTAGCCGATAAAACCGCCAACCCGGCTCCACTTGGTTTCACAGGTCTTGGGCTTTCAGCAGTTTTGCTAAGTCTGACATATGTAGGTTTATTCCCACTTGATTCAATGATAGTCTCAATGGCAATATTCCTGGGAGGATTTGCCCAGGTGTTTGCAGGAATAATGGCATGGAAGAAAGGAGATGTATTTGCCGGAACTGCTTTTAATGCATTCGGGCTTTTCTGGTTCTCATTTGCAGGGCTAATTATTCTGCAGGCTCTTGGATTGGCCGCTGCAGCTGAACCAATATCAATGGCTGCCTATCTCTTAATATGGGGTGTTTACACCTTTGTGATGCTTATAGGTACTTTGAAAATGAGCAATGGCAGCAGAGCCATGCAGTTTGTGTTCCTTACCCTGTTTATCCTGTTCATCCTGCTTGCAATTAGCAATGCTACAGGAATGAGCGGTTTACTTGTTATTGCAGGTATAGATGGATTACTCCTGGGATTTGGATCACTATATACAGCTCTTGCTATGGTACTGAATGAAATCTGTGAGAAACCTGTGGCTCCAGGTATTTAAAACAAAATATAGGGATATATTTATGTCATTTGTTTTGGAGGAATGGAAATGTGCAGGAAAACATTGCTGGAAAAATATTTTTTCATATTTGTTTTCCTGATTTTTTTTATTTCCATACCAAAGATATTGTATGGATATTTTTATGATATAATCTACCTGGAGACCAGTGGATATTATTCACTGTTGAGAGGATTTTCAATCGTGTCTATTGCCGGTAGTTTTTATGTCACTTCCCTTTCACCTAATTCCCTGCACCCTTATGGTTATTCTAAATATTTAAAAATGGGTCAGTTTTTGGTAGCTCTTGGAATTGGAATAATTTCTTTAATTTTAATAGGCCATTCACTTATAGGCAAATATAGTTATCAGAAAGTTCCGTTTATTGATATGTCCGGATACATTATAGTCCTGCTCTCTGTCATATTTTATCTTTTGTTAATTTATTTCATGAAAAAAGTTCAATTCTCATTGCAGGAAGAAAAAAAATATAATAATTCTAACAATATCAAAAAAGAAGTGGGTTTAACCATTATTACATTAATAGGTCTGGTAGGTATTGAACATGGATATTTTTTCCTGGATGTTGTCCTTTCAATCTTTTTCTTTTCATTTTTGGTAAAAGAAACCCTTTCTGTAATTTGGGAAAGCAGCCGTTTTTTGAGTGACACATTTAGCCTGGATGAAAAGCAAATATGCAATCTTGTAAACTCAATAGATGGGGCCAGTGAATGTCACAATGTAAGGGCACACGGAACTGATTCCGACCTTTATGTTGATTTACATGTATGTATGGATCCAAAAATAAAGATCATCCAGACCAAACCAATTGTTGAACAAATAGAATCATCCTTAAAAGCAAGTTATTCATCAGTCAGGGATGTTACCGTACATATTGAACCTGCAAAAAAGAAGGGGAACTTTATATGAAATATAGTCTGGGCATAGATGCCGGTGGAACTTATACTGATGTAGTCATCATTGAAAACAATTCAGGAAAAGTAGTCAGTTCAAACAAAGCACTTACAACATATCCTGATTTACTTGAAGGCATCGAAAATTCAATTGACGGACTTGATTTTCAATATCTTGAAGATATTGCAGTCGTTTCTGTCTCTACAACCCTTGCCACAAACACGGTCCTTGAAAATACCGGCTATCCCGTAGCACTTATACTTATTGGGGAACACGGAAGCGAAAGCGAAGGTTTTCCTTCCCAGCATATATTTCATGCAAAAGGTGGCCATGATCACGAAGGCCTGGAAATGCAAGAACTTGATGTTAAGCCCATCGAGTCCTTTGTTAAGGATGTAAAGGATAAAGTATCTGCATTTGCAATTTCATCCCATTTCAGCATCCGTAATCCGGATCACGAAATAAAAACAAGAGAATTGATTCAATCAATTGTTGATATGCCAGTTGTTTGTGGTCATGAGCTCTCTCAGGATATAGGAGCCTATGAAAGAGCTGTAACAGCTACACTGAATGCACGGCTTATTCCTGTAATTAAGCAATTTATTGAAACTATAATCAAAGACATCAGAAGAAGAGGGATAAGTGCCAGACTCTTGATGCTTAAATGTGATGGTTCTGTAACAGGTATCGAGGATGCACTCAAAAAACCTATAGAAACCGTATTTTCAGGACCGGCTGCAAGTCTTATCGGAGCTTCTCATTTAAGCGGGAGGCATACCTGTGTCACAATAGATGTAGGGGGCACAAGTACTGATATTTCATCCATTTCAAAGGGGGTCCCTGAACTAAGTGAGTCTGGCGGAATTGTAGGAGGATGGAAAACCAGAGTACGTGCAATTCATATGGAGACCTCTGCAATGGGAGGGGATAGTGGAATCTGGACGCGTAAAGGAGAACTTTTCATAGGACCCAGACGCTTAATTCCTCTATGTGTTGCAGCAGAAATGTACCCGGGATTCATATCGAAATTAAAAAATGCTTCTAATCCACAAAGGGATCTCTTTGATGAAAATATCCAACCAGCCAGATTTTTCGTAAAAAATGGCTCTGGCAAACATGAGTTAACAGACAGTGAAAGAAAAATACTTGATGTACTTGGTAGTGAACCGATGTCTTACAGGGAACTGACATCCCTCACCAAGAGCCACATTTCATCAAATATGTTGGACTTACTTATAAGCAAACGATTCATAAGGGTTATAGGTTTTACTCCGACAGATGTATTACATGTATTGGGAGATTATGAACAATGGAATGTAGAGGCCGCATCAATAGGGGCTGACATCCTTGCAAGGTTTGCTTTTAGCAGCAAATTTGAAATATGTGAAACACTGAAAGAAAAATTTGCTCTCAATATGGCATATGACCTAATATGCTTCGCCCTCCCTAATATCGAAAAAGAGAGTATAATGGAAACCCTTACTGGTAATTATCCTGCTACTTTTAAAATGAAATCACCTGTAGTTCTTATTGGTGGCCCTGTAGCCTCCTATGTAAAATCACTTGGGAAAATTGTGGACGCTGACATCATTCTCCCCGACCATGCAAGTGTAGGAAATGCAATTGGGGCTCTATATGGTAAAGGAATCAAAAGACTTGAATACCTTATAAGGCCTGCATCCTTATCCGAACCCGATCAGGATTTCCTTGTTTTTTCCCAAAATGGAAGAAAGAGTTTCCAGACTTACACTCAGGCCTATGATTATTCCATAGATAACGGCAAAAATGTACTATTTGAATATATGAAAAGTTGTGGTATCAAAAAAGATCAGATATCTTTCAATATAAAGGAAAAGAAAGTAATTCCCGAAGGGTGGAAACATCCTCCCATGGAAACACAATTGACAATTATGGGAATAGGTACATCCCCACTTTAATAAAACTTTTATCTAACTTGAATGCCGGGACTGACTAACAATATGAAAAATATTCTTTTTAACTTATATACTTTCATTTAACCTTGTTTTATAATTAACAAAAAGAGTCAGGAAAAGGAGAATTGCAAAAATCGCAAATATTATTTCCAGTCCCACAAATCCCGACAGGGCTCCTGCAAATATAGGCATGATTGCAAGACCTCCATAAGTACATGTGCTGTAGAGGCCCATTGTGATACCCTTGTTCTTACTCATAGACGCCAACAGTGTTGGCAATCCGACCATTGCAAGTCCTGACCCGGATCCCAGCAAAGCAAATCCTACAAAGGGCAACCATATGGTCGCCAGAGTTCCTGAAGCTGCTATCACAATGCCCATATTGATCATTTTATTTGATTCCACGGATGTATGTGAAATCCAAATGGAAGATATCATTGTGCTGATATAGCTTACGGCAATGACGATTCCCAGTTCGGCTTTGGAAAGCATGCCTGTACTGTAATCAGGATACAAAGCGAGTAATACACCATTGGTACCTATCAGTACAAAAACGATTATCCAGATACCCGTATAAGATCTGTCTACCAAAAATCCTGAGGTTGTGGAGACTTTTTGCCGGATTTCAGCAATAATTGGAGACTGTAATTTTTCTTTATCCCGGCCATTTTTGTACAGGTATCCCATCCCTGCAATAAGGGTCAAGAAAGATATAACTGTAAAAGCCATGATACCATATTTTAAGCCCATGGTAGCCAAAAAACCACTTAAAGCAACACCTGCAGCAAGTCCTGCATTTAATAGGAAATTAAATTCTCCCATATACTGTTTTTTCTTGTTGAATGAACCAAGATAAGAATATGCCGCAGGGAAATATGCACCACAAGCAGTCCCTTCCATCAATCTTGCAAGAATCAGCAGGTGAATTTCATTGGTAAAAAGCATTATAGCTCCCGAAAAAAAGGTTAGCACCAGGCTGATTGTTACAAATCTCATAAAGCCATATCTTTCTGCCAGTATTCCAAAGGGCAGCATCGTAAGTAGAGCTCCTATAAAGTAGGCAGAAAAAAGAAGACTTGACAATTCGACTGCATGATTTCCAGATCCAAGTCCTGCAAGTTCAGGAAGGATAGGTATCACTGCATTGGACAATCCCATTATAGTAAATATAGATAAATAAACAAGTAATCTACCCTTTTCCATTCATATACCGCCTGTTGAACTGACTGCACAATGAAGGAGTATATTAATAACAGTTGCTATTGCCATCTGAAAGTATTATAACAAATAGAAATCCTCAGAAAAATGAATATCCAAGATGGCCAGAATGTGTTCGAAAAAGTTAGATTAATAAGCCCTTTGTCAACGCAGGACTCGGTATTTTCGGAAGAACATCGAAGATTTAAGTACAGAAACGGTCCCGTTATTACGTTTGACGATATAATCGCCCGCTTTGCCGTTTACGGTTCCTCTCTTTGTTTCCACACTGAAGTCTGTCAACATCTTTAAAGCGTGACCCACTGGGTTTTTTTCGTTTGTTTCCATCATTTCCGAAACTATAGTCTCTTTGCTTAGTTCACTCATATTGAAACCTCCCTAGAATAGACCCGAAAATAATTATGATACTATAACGTATATACCTAACCGATGAATTAAAATTTTTAATTAGTAAATATTCATTAATTTGCAAACATTGCATTTATTCCCTAATAAAACCAAGTGATATTTATGATCATTACCCTAATTGGAATGGCCGGTGTCGGAAAAAGCACTATTGGTAAACTCCTTGCCTCCCATTTAGGCTATAACTTTGTTGATGTGGATGACCTTATCGAGCAGAGAATAGGTGGACCTTTACAGGATTATCTTGACGAAAAAGGAGATTCAGCTTTTATCAAAGTTGAAGAGGATGCCATACTAGATTTGGATTTAGAGGATAAAATTGTGATTTCTACGGGTGGTAGTGCAATCTATTCAGAAACTGCAATGAAAATTCTTTCTGAAAAATCTTTGATTATACTTCTTGATGATACCTTTCCCAATATAAGAAAAAGAATATCCTATCCCTGGAAAAGGGGGATTGTGGGTTTCCGGGAAAAAGGAATTAAGGAATTGTATTTGGAAAGATGGCAATTGTACCGGAAATATGCAGATATTGTTGTTGACATCAATGGAATGGCAAACAAAAAGAAAGTTGTAGATGATATTGTGGAAAAGAGTAAAGAACTCTGTAATTCCACTTTTGACACTTTCAGTTTGTGAGTGCCTGTATTGGCGCCGGGATACGACCTGCTTTTTTAACAAACTCTTCAGAACTGAATTTGTGGACAGGCATGACCGGACAGCTTCCAAGCAATCCTCCGTACTCAACCATATCTCCTGTCATTTTGCCTGGTGCAGGAATGATGCGCACTGCTGTTGTTTTCCTGTTTATCATTCCTATAGCCATTTCATCGGCCATAATGGCCGAAATCGTAGAGGATGAAGTATCTCCGGGAACTGCAATCATATCCAACCCCACAGAACATACCGATGTCATTGCTTCGAGCTTATCCAGTTTCAGTGAACCACGTTTCACGGCTTCTATCATTCCTGCATCCTCGCTTACAGGTATAAAGGCCCCACTTAGTCCGCCTACAGAAGATGATGCCATTGCACCACCTTTCTTTACCGCATCATTCAACAATGCAAGAGCAGCTGTGGTTCCGTGGGTGCCACAGCTTTCCAGACCCATTGCCTCAAGGATAGCCGCTACACTATCACCAACTTCAGGTGTGGGTGCAAGTGAGAGATCCACAACTCCAAAATCAGCTTCCAGTCTGCGGGATACTTCCCTGCCGGTCATCTCTCCCATTCTTGTGATTTTAAAGGCGGTTTTTTTTATACACTCAGCAATTTCTCCAAGGTCAGGATTATCCAGATCCCTTATAGCAGAATTCACTACACCGGGGCCACTCACGCCCACATTTATGACACAATCAGTCTCACCGACTCCGTGAAAAGCACCAGCCATAAAAGGATTATCTTCCGGGGCGTTTGCAAAAACTACGAGTTTAGCACAGCCAATACCGTCCCTATCCCTGGTAAGATCTGCAGTTTCTTTAATCACTTTTCCCATAAGATTCACAGCATTCATGTTTATGCCGGCTTTCGTAGTTGCCACATTAACAGAAGAACAAACCTTTTCCGTAACTGCAAGAGCCTCAGGGATTGCATTAATAAGTCTTCTGTCACCCGCTGTCATCCCTTTATGGACAAGAGCAGTAAAACCACCTATGAAATCTACTCCAATGTCGTTGGCTGCTCTGTCAAGAGTCTTTGCAATGGAAACTATCTCTTCCTGTGTGAATGTTTCTGCAATTGTTGCAATTGGTGTAACAGATATACGTTTATTGATTATGGGTATGCCATACATTTGTTCGACTTCGTCTGCAACATCAACCAGTTTGCTGGCGCAACGTGTCATTTTTTCATGAATGTTGCCATTAAAGGTCTCAATATCAGGATGAGCACAATCTCGCAGGTTGATTCCCATTGTGACAGTTCGTATGTCAAGGTTCATGCTGGAAATCATATGAATAGTTTCCATTATTTCTTCAGGATGAATGAACATTTATACCACCTCTTTTGGGAATTCAGATACGGTGCATGAAGCGGAATACATCGTCTTTCTGTACCTGGATCTCAACACCAAGTTCATCTCCAGCAGCATTTATTGCATTCTGGAACGCATCAATGTCAAATCCCTTTTTTTTGGTCTCTGTCAGCATTATCATGGTGAACAGATCTTCCATTATAGTCTGGCTTATATCCACAATGTTCACCTCGAATTGGGCTAGTACATTTGTTATATGTGCTACTATCCCAACTTTATCTATTCCAATTACAGTGATAACAAAACGTGTGGATGTCATAATCATTTCTCCTCGATATGTAGAATACGGTGGAACTACGATTTCATCATATTTAATAATGCATCAATATCTAACATTGCTTCAAGTTACATGGCAAAATAATAAATGTATAAATTCAAAGAAACTAATAGTAAAATAATATTTGAATAGAGTAGAATGCAAAATTAAAAAAACTCAATAGTCAAGAAAGTTTAATTTCCAAAAGGGGTCTACTATAGATTGGCCAGTTTTACTAAAGTTTACTTGTTCATTCATAAAAAATAATTTTTAATAAGTGTTATATATGATGCAGTTGCAACTTTTAGCTACAGGATAAAAAGGTGATTAATACATGCCTTGCTGGGAATATGATATAAAACCAATAAGAACTGATGACTGGAGTAAAACAAAAGACGAATTAAATGAAATGGGCAATGAAGGTTGGGAATTAATCAAGTTCTGTGGACCTCTGGACGGACAGGGAGCTTCTGATGCTTTCTTCAAAAGGCTTGTTGATGAAGCAAATATCTGAGTGATCTTCACTCTCCCATTTCATCCATATCTCTGCATATGCAAAACTTGCATAATGCAATTTCCACATCTTTTTGTTTGTTTTTCGCGGGACAATAATACTCATTATCTTTTTTTGCAATTTTACGACCTCCAGGGAATTTCATGTTTAAAGGATGGAGGGGTTTACCCGCAACAAATATGAGATATATTGAAGTTAATTTGGCCAGATCTGCGAACAATCTGTTTTTTTCATTATCTACTTCCTACATTAAATCTATACGCTGAATTAATTCCAGGCAATCTTCCCTGTCAAAAGTTGAGAGTTGAGGGGTTGCGTTGTATCTTTTTATCTCCTCTATGGTTTCATAAAGATGCCTGAATAAATCTTCGCCATATATCTGCCTGTATTTTGGAGGGAGGTTTTCAGTACTTTGCAATATATGGGATCTTATCTTCATAAAATCAGAAGGAGTAAAACGATTTACATTCTTCTTTAGATTGCTAATTAATTCTTGTCCATTGTCTAAATGATCGCAGATCATACTTATTTCCAGCCACATTTTCCGGAACTACATCTCCCCATTTTTTCGAAATATTGCTGATGATAATCTTCTGCAGGATAAAATTCAGAAGCGGGCTCGATTTCTGTAACTATAGGTTTGGATTTGCCGGATTCCTGTAACTTATGAAGACAACTCAAAGCAATTTCTTTTTGTTTTTTGTTATGATAAAATATTGCAGAGCGATATTGTGTTCCAATATCCGGCCCCTGTCGATTAGATGTTGTAGGGTCATGAATATTCCAGAAAATCTCCAGCATTTGTTCATAACTTACAATTTGTGGATGATAGGTAATCTCAACAGCTTCAGCGTGGCCTGTACGCCCGGTACAAACTTCCTCATAAGAGGGATTGGGTGTACTCCCTCCCGTGTAACCAACCCTTGTGCTAATAACGCCTTCGACTTCCCTAAATGCTGCCTCTATTCTCCAGAAGCATCCGGCAGCAAATGTCGCTTTTTCCATAGATTTTAAACTCATTTATAATCCCCATAATCTCATTGGTTTTCTGCCAGATATAATTATTCAATAGTTTCTAGGGAATGGTTTATATACCATGTTCGCATATGTTCGAACAATCTTTTTTTACTACACCAGAAGGTAGAGAACATGAATGATCGCAAAAAAGATGACAACAATAGAGACGAAAATAACTCTTTTGAAGACATCGAAGACCTTCTTCAGTATGTTTTTGAAAAGATGAGGGAAGGCAATGGCAATAAACCCTTCGTATATGGGTTTTCCATTGCTCACAATCCCATGAATAATGACCACTTCAATGAACAGTCACCGCCAGCAGAGGATACACCAGAGGATGTTTTTGTAAAAGACCAAACTCCCCTGGTTGAGACATTTAAGACTGACGATGAAGTTTACGTAACAGTCGACGTTAAAGTTGACGAAGATCTTGTGTCAATTACCTCACGCTACAATGAAGTAGACATTGCGGTCCATTTCCCGGATGCTGGACGCACTGAGACACAACACGTAACTCTGCCGGCAAGTGTTGACCCAGGTAGTGAGTCAATCAGCTGCAGCCACGGGGTAATGGATATCAGGTATAAACGGAAAGTTGCTTCCAGTTTGAATTGATTTTATTTTTACTTTACTTCTCCTGCTTTCTTTGCCAATAGGTTCAATTATTGCAGGTGCATTGTCTATAATATAAACAGTGGTACCTATGTTGCAAAGATTGTATGTGCAAGGATTCAACGGGGCCAGATGGGAGGAAAACCGTCTCTAGGTATGATTCACAGCCAGCCAATGAAAAATATTATACTACCCCCGAACATTTAAAAATATTTCCCCTCTCCTCACTTTTCCCGTTATTGCAAGGAAGATGAACGAAGAACAAGCAATATTCGTGCAATGGAAACCCTCACAAAAGGCATTAACGGACAAAGCAAATACCTATCCAGCCTCTCTTTCAGGCGGCCAAAAACAGAAAGTTGCAATTGCAAAATTGGGTCTTCTTCATAGGTGATGGATTGGTAGTGGAAGAAGGTAGCCCTGAGGAACTTTTCACAAATACCCGACATGAACGGACAAAATCTTTTCTTAGTAAAGTTTTGTAACCTTCTTTTTTTTATTGGTTCTTTATTAAGATTCTTTTGAATTAACCAGTCAAAAAAATATAGTACTCAATGTACAATTTTTTAAAAAATTTATAATGCAACAATTTATCTTAAATATATTATATGACATAGATAATATAATATATATTATTAGAAAACATTAATACTATAGTGGATTATATACTATAAAAAACATATGTTATAATATATATAACTTATGTTGTTGTGTACACAATATTACTAAACAAAAAATGCAATTCTCACTTTAAAATTACAGTATCCACGACCTCTTCCTGAAAAGTGAGAGAGAAAACAGTAGATGAATATTATAAGTATATATTTATATATGCATTATTGATCCACTACTCCTACACCTAGAAGGTATAAAATGCAATATAAAACATAGGTATGTTTTTCACCATAATGATTAAAAGCACGCCACAAAAAAATAACTCTTCAAGCACCTCTTATCAAGGAGAGATCCTTCAGGTAAAAGTATCTGCATGTACCTACAATTTTCCTTATTCATATAATATATATGAACGGATTTGTCTGCCTGATATAATGCACAGATTTAGTAAACACAAATATTACAAATACTATAAGAATATGGCCGTTTCACTCCACTACCGCCCCCTTTAGTGCACAGAAAAATAGAAGAAACGCATATTTATCAAAAAACAACATTTCATTCATATATTATATGTAATATACTCAGAACCACCGATCCAGCATATTATATATCAAACTTCACTAAATTATAACTCACTTTACAAGATATACATAATAATAAAATTCAGATTTGTTTCAAAGAACACATCTTAAATTTGATAAATGTATTAGTAATAAATATTGCAAGGTAACTTCAAGTAAAAATAACTATTGTCATTTTAAAATATTACATAAAATGAGAACATCCCAAGTAATTATCATCTATTACATATTATAAAATTAAGTGAATACTTCTAACAAACAACCTCAAAATAATTTCAATGTAGGCCAACCCAACATAATCATAAATTTAACAACTAACACAAAATAAAAATATTTTGTCAGGAATGAGTTGACAAAAAGTGAGAGTTAAATCTTCAGATAATAACCAAATAATTCAGTGAACAGCGAATATTTTTTTCTTGCATTATAGAGATACTGGCGAACATAGTTTTCACCCTTTGATTTTTGAATCATAGCTTCAATTTCCCTAGGTGAAAACACAGTTTCCAGCTTTACTGCTGCAATGTTTCCAATATCTAATACAGATTTATTTTCAACTAAATTGACACTGTTTTGTGAGGCATCATCGATAATTGACACCGGGTATTCTCCAACCCATTCCCATGCAGGATCAAAAAGAATTATCCTTAAAAGAGAGCAATCACCACAGCGACATACCACTGCCGTATAATCCTGAAATTTGTGATAAGTAAAGGAAAACAACGGACCTTCACATTCACTGCATACACCCATTTCATTTTCCTCTTCTTCAAAAGGAGGAATTAACCGATTATCATCTATGCACAATAGCTTATTTGGCAGTGAATAGCGCAAGGTTGATTTATCAAGAGAAACTTTCATTGTACTAGGCCTCTATTAAGGTTACAGAAACAACATTACTTTACAAACATATAAATAGTTTGATTGTGTATATATGAAATAATACATAGATAGGGGTAATTCTATGAAAGCTATTAGATCTAAGATAAAAAACCGTCTCAAAAAGTTCGTAGAACTTGACGTGAGCGGACTGCGTACCCATATACTATCTATTCTTCTCAACGTAAAACAATTTACGGTCGATGATCTTCACGAAAGGATCAACAAGCAGTTCGACGCATCCAAAAGTGTAGTGGCCTCTATGGTTGGCTATATACATTCAAAATTGGGTATTCTGAGATCCCATAAGGAGTCATACAAGACACCTACAACATACTCACTAAAAGAAGAGTATGTAGACTTGATACAGAATGCCATTACCGCGCGAGAAAAACCATCCACATGATTAGTGTTCATGGTAACAATAAAGGACGCCCCTCGTACATCCACAACTCTAATAATACGTTCTGATTCAGGATCCCGGATTACTCATTCCAGAGATCCCTATTATAGCCTTATGCGCAGGCTTTTTCAGGAAGATGCTACCGCACGGCGTGGACAGCAATTTCTGACTATAATCGAAGAACGCCAAAAGAGTGGCAATGCGGTTAAAACAAGTGAATGGGAATCAATAATGAAAGAGCTTGATGTTGGACGAGCATCTTTCTATGCAATGCGCAACAAATTACTTGGCGCAGGACTCATTTCTAACAAGAATAAGGAATACCGTTTATCGAGCCAGTTCAGTAAAGATCTTATAGATATGGCCAACTGGTGGTCTACTGCTATATTAAATAAAGACCCGGATGAAATATAAATTCCGATAATTTTATATACTAAATATCCAATGTAGGATACGTTTTCGTAGCAGCCCGGTAGTGTAGTGGTCAATCATGCGGGACTCTGGATCCTGCAACCTCGGTTCGAATCCGTGCCGGGCTACCACAATATTTTATATAGTCCTATAATAACCACATCTCTATTAAATTAGATGCTTTATTCGTCAATTCTCTTTTTTATTCCATCTACATTCTCCCCGAATGGCTCGTGATGCGTGATGTGCCCAACCAAGAGTTTCTGCAGCAAATGCAGCATGACACCATAAAGCATAATCCTGATATATTTATCAAGGGCATACAGGAAAATAAGGCAACTAATATAAATCAATAAGTGATATTTCTAAATAATAGAGGAAGGTGTGTTAATGAAATCTAAATCAATTATTGGTGTGGCCATTTTAGCAATGGTCCTTATGGTTAGTGGTTGTCTGACTATAACAGTAGATTCAAAAGTAAACAAAGATGCAAGTATAGAGAAATACAGTTTACAGATGGAAATGGGAAGTAACATGTATGACATGTTGAACAACGCAGGCGAGCGGACACTAAAGGAAACTGCCGAGGAAAGGGGAGCCACATATACCGAAGAATGGAATAGAGGCAATGTAACCATTATAATGGCCTTTAACAATCCTGATCCTGAAAGCATAAATGTGACTTCTGAAGTACAGGGGGATTACATCATATACCGTGATAATATTACAGCCGATTTGATAGACCGGGCAATGGATGAAACAACAAGTGATTATAGCACGAACTTGTTAGATGCTGAAAGCCCAATAAAAAAACATTACTATTTAGAAATGCCTGGTGAAATTGTAGATTCTAATGCCGATGTGGTGAACGGTAATAAAGCCGAGTGGAACATGGTAGAAGCGGGAGATTCCAGACCAATATATGCAAAAAGTGAGATTCCACTTCTGCCGGGGTTTAGTTCACTGATGGGCATAATTGTATTACTGGGATTGATTTTTGTTACATCCAGACGTTAAAGGTGTGGTAATATCTCCACACCATGCTTCTTTTTTGAGAATTAGATATATACAATAACCTAATTGTGTATTTCTTTACAGTCACACTTCAATAATACAAAATTTATACATTGGTCTAATAAGGATGAGTGAACCCAGAAGCCAAAATATCAGTGTACACCCCAATACGCCACAATATTTGTAATTGATATTTAGTAAGTCACCAGGGAATCCTTATGGCAACCGTCTGCCCTATTTTTTCATCCCAGAATTGTAGACCCCTGTTTTCCACCACACTTACGGTCCCGTCAACAATTGCTTCAGAGGATAATACTTTCATCCATCCGCCTATCAATTTCAGGTAAACTATTCGTAAACTTTATTCCCACCGTAGCTCCGGGTACATGACAGTGGTTTTCCAGATGGTTGAAAAGTCCCACCCCACGTAGGTGTTATCAGCGGACGGGGCAGTCATTTCGTCTGTTGTCCGGCCATTTCCACCATCACTGCTGCTCTGGCCAGTAGTCTCTTTGTCCCAATATGAAGCAGTGATCGTTGATGAGTACTTTTCCCGATGAGACTATTTTTCTGGGAAATCTCAGCGTCCCTGAGCCTTTCCTTGGCCCTTAAAAATTCAGTATCAAAGGCTAGATTTTTTAAGTATTTGACGTTTTGCCATATGACTAATCCTTAAGTGCAACATATAAATATATACAAGTGATACTGAGCTATTAGTGATATGTAAGTAATCTCCAATATACGACGTGTTGGAGGCAATAACATCAAGAATACGGAGGATAAACCGAATACAAAATGTGTCGAAGCTGCATTAAGAAAGCGGACACATGACCTGGAAGAGCGGGCCAAGGAACTAGACTGCCTCTACCAGATATCCAGAATTGTCGAAAAGGAAAGAAATCTGGACACAATTTTACAGGAAATAGTCGACTTCATTCCTTCCGCCTGGCAATATCCATACATAGCTTGTTCAAGGATTACCGTGGAAGAAAATACATTTATGAGCCCGCATTTTCAGGAAAGCCAGTGGAAACAGGCCGCCCCATTAATTGTTGAGAACAAAAATGCAGGTTGCCTCGAGGTTTTTTATCTTGAAAATAAGCCACAAGCAGCGGAGGGGCCGTTCCTCAGGGAAGAGCGCAAGCTGATTGATGCCTTGGCGGAAAGGGTAGGAGACGCCATCGAACTGATGCGTGTAGAAAAAGAACTCAGCAACTACCGCAAGAACCTGGAAGAAATCGTAGAAAAACGTACTTCTGAACTAACCTTTGTCAACCAGCAACTACAGAAGGAAATTGCTGAACGGAAACGTGCTGAAAAGTCCCTCCGTGAATTTGAAGATATGAGGATTAAAGAAATTCATCACAGGGTAAAGAACAATCTGCAGGTTGTCTCCGGACTGCTGTATCTTGAATCGACGAATTTTAACCATAATGAAGTAGTAGAAGCTTTTAAACAAAGTGAAAATCGGGTGCGTTCGATAGCTCTTATACACGAAAAGTTATATCAGTCCAGCGACTGCAAAAACCTCGACTTTTTGGATTATGTTAATGAGCTTATGGAATATCTTATGCATTCTTATGATCTTGATAATAACAAAGTGATTGTAAACGTCAATGTGGATAAAATCCATCTTGAAATGGACAGGGCCGTACCCCTTGGAATCATAATCAATGAGCTGGTTTCCAATGCCCTGCAACATGCTTTTAATGAAGGACAGGATGGTGTAATCGAAATTCATTTCGCTAAAGAAAATAGTGGTTATAGCCTGATTGTGAATGACAGTGGTGACTTTCCCAAAGAAATAGATTTCAAGAATACAGAATCTCTTGGACTGCAACTTGTAACCAATCTTGTTTCCCAGATAGACGGTACAATAGACCTGAACACAGCTGAAGGTACTACTTTTACGATACACTTCTGAATACAGGAAAAAATCATATCTGACCTAAAAAGTAATGATAGCAACCCCGGAAAAGGTTGCTGAAATGTTTTCATTTCCCAATACTTTTCTCGGTTTCCATCACCTTGAGATATATTTTGAGTATCGAATCTGGATTCAGAGAAATGGAATCAATGCCTTTTTGCACAAGGAATTCAGCAAATTCCGGGAAATCACTTGGGGCCTGACCACAGATCCCGCTGTGCTTATTATTTCTTTTTGCACCTTTTATTGCCATGGATACCATCGCTTTTACAGCCTCATCCCTCTCATCAAAGGTTGAAGCCAGGATCTCAGAATCCCGATCAACCCCCAATGTTAGTTGTGTCAGATCATTGGACCCGATCGAAAAACCATCGAAGTATTTGCTGAATTCATCGATCAGGAGTGCATTACTGGGAATCTCACACATCATATATACCTGCAGGTTATTTTCACCCTTTTTAAGGCCGTGTTTGTCCATTTCTTCGATAACTTTGCGGGCTTCCTCCACACGTCTGCAGAAAGGAATCATTAGAATAAGGTTGGTAAGCCCCATTTCATCCCTAACCTTTTTCATCGCCCTGCATTCAAGAGCAAACCCTTCCCTGTACCTTTCATCATAATAACGTGAAGCTCCCCGGAAACCAAGCATGGGATTATTTTCCTTTACTTCAAAATCTTCTCCACCCAGCAGGGTTGCATATTCATTGGATTTGAAATCGCTCATGCGCACAACTACTGGCTTTGGGTAGAATGCAGCTGTGATTGTCGCGACACCTTCAGCAAGCCTTTCCACAAAGTAATCCCCTTTATCTGAATAACCCTGTGTCAATTTTTCAATCTGATTGACCGCACCCTGATCTTTGACTTTTTCCGTATGAACCAGCGCCATCGGATGAATCCCTATATAACTGTTTATGATAAACTCAAGTCGAGCCAGCCCGATTCCATCATTTGGTATCCGGGACAGTGCAAAAGCCTCTTCAGGATTTCCCAGATTCATCATTATTTCTGTTTGGGTCTTGCTGACATCTTCCAGCTCTGTGGTTTCCTTATGGAATGCAAGTTGGCCTTCATAGACCCTGCCTGTGTCCCCTTCAGCACAGCTTACAGTAACTTGACTACCCGTTTCAAGGATTTCTGTGCTGTCATCCGCCCCCACAACTGCGGGAATGTCAAGCTCACGACTGACAATAGCTGCATGACAGGTCCTGCCTCCTTTATTGGTAATGATGGCTGCTGCATTTTTCATCACAGGTTCCCAATCCGGAGTGGTTGTATCTGCCACCAGGATTTCCCCGGGTTTGAAGGAAGACAAACCAGAGACATCTTTGATAACATGCACCCTGCCCGAGGCTATCCTGGACCCAACACTTCTGCCTGTGACAAGCACCTTGCCTTTTTCATCCATGTAGTAGGTTTCAAGCACATCCTTCCTTTTCTGGGATTGTACTGTCTCCGGTCTTGCCTGAACGATGAATAATTTTCCTGTATCACCATCCTTTGCCCATTCTATATCCATAGGCATTGCCTTATTCGATTTCCCGGAATAGTGTTTCTCAATTGTGACAGCATATCTGGCAAGCTGCAGTACCTCCTCATTGTTGATACAGAAGTCTTTTCTGTCACTTTCAGGAACATCCACATTACGCGTAAGTACTCTGGAATCTCCCCGGCCGTAGATCATCTTAATCTCTTTGCTGCCGACCTTTTTGCGGATAATGGGCTTATAGCCTTCTTCAAGGGTCGGCTTGAATACGTAGAACTCATCCGGATTTACCAGTCCCTGTACGATATTCTCACCTAACCCATATGATCCGGTGATAAAGACTACATCCTCAAAGCCAGTTTCTGTATCGATGGTGAACATCACTCCGCTTGATGCAAGGTCAGAACGCACCATTTTCATTATACCAATCGACAGGCCTACATCAAAATGATCGAATTTGTTATTTATCCTGTAGGAAATGGCCCGGTCGGTGAACAAAGAGGCAAAACAGCGGCTGCATGCATCATTCAGGGCGTGATAGCCGTGAATGTTGAGATAAGTTTCCTGCTGGCCTGCAAAAGATGCATTTGGCAGGTCTTCAGCAGTGGCTGAACTGCGTACTGCAACATCGGTATCTGCACCATACTGTTCACACAGTTTGTCATATGCAGTTTTAATTTCATCCCAGAGGTCTTCAGGAATAGGTGCATCCAGGATTGTGTGCCGTGCCCTTTTGCCTATATCAGCAAGGTTACTGAGAGTCTTCGTGTCCAACTCATCCAGAATCCTTCGTAGGTCTTCCAGCACACCTGCCGAATTCAGCACATGCCAGTAGGCCTCAGCAGTGATAGCAAAACCATTAGGAATACAGATGTCCTTATCCGTAAGTTCCCTGTACATTTCACCCAATGATGCATTTTTCCCTCCCACCAGGGACACATCATCAATAGTAATCTCTTCAAACCATCGTATGTATTTGTTATCGCTCATTGTAACCCCACTACTATTTTCAATTAGTTGGTTATATGATTCCGGAATGTATTATATGTTCCTGTGGATACTAAAAATCCATAATTGAACAAACTGCGATACTTTTAATAACTATTAAGAACAAATAGGTAAGGAAGTTATGAGGTTAAATTATCTGGGGGGCCAAATTAATTTCATACTGGTTAACCACAGGTATAACTGATTGTTTTGAATTTATTCAGACTGGAAGGAACAATCCTGCCGGGCATTTTCTATTCAGCAATCTCTGGTGCTATCCAACTATAGGTCAAGAGGAGAGAAAGGGTGTACGACAGTAATACTACATTCAGGGAAATTGAAAATGAATGGATAACCATGTCTGATGGCTGCAAACTTGCAGCCAAAATATGGTTGCCAGAAAGTGCGGATGAAAAGCCCGTACCCGCTGTTCTTGAATATATTCCTTACAGGAAACGTGATTTCAAAGCGATTCGTGATTCCAAAATACATAGATATTTTGCCCAAAATGGCTACGCTGCCATAAGAGTGGACATGCGGGGCAGTGGGGATTCAGAGGGGGTACTGGAGGATGAATACCTGCCCCAGGAACTCAATGATGGTATTGAAATCATCGAATGGATTGCCGCCCAACCCTGGTGTACTGGCAATGTAGGAATGATAGGTATATCATGGGGTGGTTTCAATGCTCTCCAGATAGCAGCAAAGGATACACCCCATCTAAAAGCCATAATTACAGTTTCATCATCCGATGACCGTTATGCAGACGATGTTCATTATATGGGAGGTTGCCTGTTAACGGATAATCTTTCATGGGCCTCAACAATGTTTTCCTATAACTCTCTCCCACCAGATCCTGCGATTGTGGGAGATAAATGGAAAAAGATGTGGTTGGACAGACTGGAAGGAAGCGGTCTGTGGCTTAGAAAATGGCTTCAGCACCAGAGAAGAGACGAATACTGGAAGCACGCTTCAGTTGCAGAAAATTATGAAGCGATTTCCTGCCCTGTCTTTGCAGTAAGTGGATGGGCGGATGGGTATTCCAACACTGTATTCAGGCTCATGGAAAACCTGCAGGTCCCACGCAAGGCCCTTGTTGGGGGATGGGGACACAAGTATCCTAATTTCGTTGGAAAGGGTGTCGGAATTGACTTTTTGAGAGAAGCTACACGCTGGTGGGACAGATGGCTTAAAAAGATCGATAATGGAGTAGATGAAGAACCCATGTTACGCCTCTGGATGCAGGATAGTGTCTCCCCTCTTATTTCAAGTTGTCCTGGCAGGTGGATAGCAGAAAAGAATTGGCCTTCTGCCAAAATTGAAAATCAAGAATTTTACTTATCGAAAGGCAGGATCCATCTTGAAGAAGATGAAATCAAAAATGAAGATATGAGAATCAGAAGTCCCTTAAGTGTCGGACTTTTTGCAGGTAAATGGTACTCCTACTCAGAGTCAACCGACCTTCCCCATGACCAGAGTGAAGAAGATGGTGGAGCCCTTGTTTTTGACACACCTGAATTAGAGGAAGATATTGAGATACTTGGATCTCCGGAAGTAGAGCTCGAATTAGAATCAGACCAGCCCATAGCTATGATTGCCCTGCGATTAAACGACGTATGCCGGGAAGGGACCTCCACAAGAGTTACTTATGGACTACTTAATCTTGCACACAGGGATGGTAATGAAAATCCCTCTGTACTTGAAGTTGGTAATACGTACAGGATCTGGATAAAAATGAATTACGTGGCACAAAATTTCCCCGCGGGCAATAAAATACGTTTGTCTATTTCAACGTCGTACTGGCCGTTTGCATGGCCAAGTCCTGAGCCTGCAGCTTTGACTATAAAAAGCAGAGGTAAACTCATACTACCTGTAAGACCAAAAAGCAAAGAAGATGACAAATTACCGGACCTGGGAGAACCGGTATTATCAGAACCAATCCAATCCACGCTTATGGAACCTGCAAAGAGAGAATGGATAGTACAACATAATCTTGCAACAAATGAAGTGAAACAACAGATAATCAACAATGATGCATTCCTACGGCTGGATGATATCAATCTGGAAATTGGAAAAGAGACAACTGAAGTTTATTCTTATTTGAATAACAATTACAATACAGTTAGAGGAGAAGTGGAAAGTACAAGAAGTCTGGCGCGTGGAGATTGGAAGATTGAAACCCTGACAAGAACAGTACTTACATCCACACCGACTCATTTTCAAATTCGGGCAATCCTTGATGCGTATGAGGGTGATACACGAATTTTTAGCAAGAGTTGGGATGATTTAATTCCACGGGATATGATTTGAGGAAGAAAAATGAAGAAAAATATTTTTGTTGTAGGAATGGATTCCTTCAATTTGGAAAAACTTAAAAAAGTGCCGGCTGCCGAAGGATGTGTATTCCATTCAGCTATTGATATAGATGAGATCCGAAATGTAGAAAAATTTGATATGGACAAACTATTATCAATTGCAGAAAATAGAATGAAATCGGTTGAAGGTGGACCAGCCGGTGTAATAACTTATTTCGATTTCCCTGCACAGGACATGGTTCCAATTCTGGCATCAAGAATGGGTTTACCGGGTCCAAGTTTTGAAAGTGTCCTTAAATGTGAACACAAGTACTGGAGCCGGTTAGAACAGCAAAAAGTAATCTCAAAACACATACCCAAATTCTGTGCCTTTGATCCTTTTGCTGAAGATATATTTGATTCTATAAATATGCCTTTTCCTTTCTGGATAAAGCCTTTCAGGTCATTTCGTTCATTCCTTGCCTTCGAAATAGAAAACCGCGGACAATTCGAGTCAACATTGGAAGAAATACGTGAAAGTATTGATTTCATTCACAAACCTTTTATGCAACTTTTACAGGACCAGCATCTACCTGCTGATATAACTCAAATGAAAGAGAGCTGTATTGCAGAAACACCTCTTTACGGAAGACAATGTACACTGGAAGGCTATGTGTATGATGGAAAAGTAAAGGTTTATGGTGTTGTGGACTCTGTAAGGGACCAACATTTTTCTTCATTCTCACGTTATGAATATCCTTCATCATTACCAAAATGGGTCCAGAAAAAAATGATGAAAGTTTGCAAACGATTCATAAGATCCATTGGACTTGATAATTCGGCTTTCAATGTCGAATTTTTTTATGATCCATTCCATAAACAGGTATATTTACTGGAAATAAACACCAGGATATCCCAGTCTCATGCTGACCTTTTTGAAAAAGTCCATGGTGTTTCACATCATCAAATCATGCTACAACTTGCCCTTGGAGACAAACCAAAACCTCTGGGCAATAAGGGCAAATTCCGGTACGCAGCAAAATTCATGCTCAGGACATTTGATTCCGGTAAAGTGGTTGCAGTTCCGTCAGATGAAGAAATTGCTTCGGTTATGAATGAAATGCCGGGTACAATAGTCAAAGTGCTGGTTAAAGAAGGACAGCAACTATCAAAGATGGAGTTGCAGGACAGTTATAGTTATGAACTTGCGGATATTTTTATAGGAGCAAATAAACGGTCTGAACTTGTGGATAAATATGACAGGGTTATTGAAATGATAACTTTCAGTATAAAGAAGGATATCTAATAATTTAAAAGAAATACATACTTATTAGTAAATCAGGAAGCAGGGCAGTGTATTCTGTTTAAGCTTCCAATCCAGCCATAACAAATAACTTTTTAAGCGTCTGGATAGATATAGATAGTTAGAGCATCACCTAGCTGGAAATAGTTAATATGAATACTAAGTGGAGGATTACATGTTAGAAGTAAAGGACCTTACTGTTGAGGTTGGTGGAAAAGAGCTGCTAAAAGATGTCAACCTCAAAGTGGAAAAGGGTTATACAAATATCATTCTGGGGCCAAATGGTGCAGGAAAAACTGCTCTTTTGATGACATTGATGGGATTTAGTGGTTACAAGATAGTAAGCGGGCAGATATTATTCAAAGGTGAGGACATAACTCATATGTCTATTGATGAAAGGGCAACAAGGGGAATTGGAATTATGACCCAGCGCCCCCCAAACATGACTGGAGTCAAACTGAAAAATCTCTTAAAACTGATAGCAGGGGATAAAGATATGGAGCAGATGGCTGAATCCCTTGATATGATTAGATTCATGGAAAGAGATATCAACGTGGGATTTTCAGGCGGAGAAATCAAAAGATCCGAATTATTACAACTTGCTGCACAAAGTCCATGTATCTATTTGTTTGATGAACCCGAATCTGGTGTAGACCTTATGAGCATTGACATTATCGGAAGCACAATAAATGATCTGGTCCATGGTGATTCAACCTGCCCGGGTGACCGTAAAGGTCATGGAAAGTCAGCTTTAATAATTACACATACAGGTAAGATTTTGGATTACATCGAAGCAGACCGTGCTTATGTCCTCTGCAACGGAACAATAATGTGCGAGGGGAATCCCAGGGAGATGCTTCAGGAAATCAAAGAAAACGGTTATGAGGAGTGTATTACATGCAAACTGAAGAAAGCCTGAAAAAAAGGGCTAAAGCAGCACTACGAAAGGAAGCTGCATACGGAGAGAAATTTGATCTGGATGAGTATTCGATTGCTCCAAAAGAAACTAAATACACTGATAACCTGAATGAACTCGATGAGAAATCCCAGAGAACTCTTCTCAATGTAGGAGTTGTTCCCAGCGGGGAAGGCAGAGGTGGCAGCCTTGTAATGGTTGATAATGCCATATCTCATTCCTCAGTTTCCGATAGAGAAATTGAATTGATGCCTCTTCACTTTGCAATGCAAAAGCATGATTGGCTTAAAGATTATTCCTGGAATCTGGTACCTGTGGATGCAGATAAATACACTGCGACCAGTTATCTGGAGAACGCCAATGGTTATTTTATAAGAGCTCCTGAGGGAGTCAAAACAAAATTACCCATCCAAACCTGTCTGCTAATGGGTTCAAAAGACGTTTCTCAGACAGTCCACAACATTGTGATTGTAGAAGAAAATGCCAGGCTGGATGTAATTACAGGTTGCTCCACAAGCAGCGATGTGGATAAAGCTATGCATCTGGGCATTTCGGAAATGTATGTAAAGAAGGGGGGTACCCTGAATTTTACCATGATCCATAATTGGGCAGAGCAAATCGGTGTACGTCCCAGAACAGTAATTCATCTGGAAGAGGGTGCTACCTTCATCAACAATTATGTTACGCTCAAAGCCGTAAAATCCATCCAGAGCTATCCGACAGCCCGCCTTACAGGCAAGGGAGCCTTTGCCAGATTCAATACCATTGCAGTGGCACACCCCGGTTCTGAATTGGATCTTGGTAGCCGTGTTATATTTGATGCACCCAATACAAAAGCAGAGCTTGTATCCAGGACGATCACAACCGGCGGAACCGTTATTGCAAGAGGGGAAATGATAGGAAATGAAGTCCAATCAAAGGGCCACCTGGAATGCCACGGACTTGTCCTGAGTAAAAAAGGAACACAGAGAGCAATTCCCATCCTTGAAGCAAACGTGGATGATATTGAACTGACACACGAAGCAGCGGTTGGCAGGATTGCAAGGGAACAGGTAGAATACCTTATGGCGCGTGGTCTTTCTGAAGAAGAGGCTGTAGGAATGATAGTGCGCGGTTTCCTTGATGTAGGTATCTCCGGGATCCCGGATGAGCTCCAGAAAGATATTGATGAAACAATCGCACAGATTGGCAAAAGTGCAATGTGATGCAATAGGCATCACATATTCTCTATTTTCAGATCAGTCACTTACCATTTTTGCAGCTTCATCCAGTTCCTTTAGTTTTGTAGGGATGGGATTGTCCCTCAGAAGTTTTGCCATATAAGCAAGATTGTTTACCATATACCTGACAGTCCTGTTTGTGTAGAGGTGTTTGTCTCCTCCTGCATCAATATAGCTTGGACCCGGACCTGCATCACCCACCCAGTAACAATCAGCATTCGGAGGAATTGTACAACCAAGATGGGTCAGATTGAAAAGTGTGTTTGCAGAAACATTGTGTGCTCCATCCTCATTGCCCGTCACAATAACTCCGGCTACCTTGCCATAAAGTGGATATTGCCCTGTTAGGGGTTCAGCATCTCCATAAGATCCATCCAATCTTTCAAGTACCATCTGTGCCACTGCAGATCTTACTCCAAACCATATTGGGGATCCTATTACGAGTATATCACAGGCTTTTATTTTTTCGAGAATCTGTGGCCATTCATCATCGCCTCCTTCATCCGAGGAAACCCCAAAAGCTATGTTGTGGTCTACAATGCGTATTACCTCACTATCTACACCAAGATCCTGAAACAGTTCAGCTGCTTTATCAATAAGGGCTTTTGTATGCGATACTTCAGGTGATTTTTTCAGTGTACAGTTTAAAAAGAGCGCTTTCAATGACATAATGAATATGTTGGTCAGTTGTGACATATAACCTTATCCTATAATGAAATCGACACTGTTCAGTAAAAACATCTTTCCCATTGATAAGGCGTATATGAATTTAAATTTTGATGATTTCTGATGTAATTATGGTAAGCGATAAACATATTGATCCAACTATTGATATATTGGACCAATCCCTCTTTATGTGGGAAATATTTATCGAACACCTTAATCCTCCTTTTTACAGATTTGAACCATCGCTCGATATAATTTCTGATATCCCCGGATATTATTAATCCCGGGTTTCTCCATAACAGTGTACCATGGTCCCCCATCTACAACTGCCCTCTTTGGCATTTTTCCATATATTCGTTTCAAATCCTTAAAGAAAGATTTTGTAGTTAGGTAGTTCCTTGTAGGGTATATCTTGGCATAGATTATTCTTTTAGAATCGGGATTTATAGCCGCGTATAAGAACCAGTACTGGCTTGCAAACTGTACTTTCAACTACTATGGTGTCTGGTAATTTACCAGCATAAAGCTGTACGCACCGGCTGAATTTCTGTACCCGGTAATGTACTCCCCTGTAACTTATCGATTCACCAGGATATGATAATAGTTCTGAGGTTTTTCTCAAACTTAAGTCCCTGCTGGTACACAAGTATGGATAATGCTATGGTTTTTAAATCCCTTCTTTTCCTTTGCACGAAAGATTTAAGGTCTACCGGTATTAGATTTAATAATACATTCTGTTCCATTTTTTCATCCCCTTTAAATAAGGGATGAATCCCCCCTATTTATTTCTTAACTGTAACAGTGCCGCTCAAAAGAGCATAACTTATTTTTCCAGTAACCTTGTGACTTCTGCAAGCATTTCCGGTATGGGTATTTCCTGAGGGCAGCGCTCTGCACATTGTCCGCAATCTATACAGTTGGATGCCATTCGTTCATCTCCTACGTGGGATGCATAGGCCCTGCTGGCATCTTCTATATTTTCATAAAGCATAGCATTATTGAGGTACTTGAAGTTGAGGGGAATCTGCACACCTGCAGGACATGGCAGGCAATACCTGCAACCTGTGCAATCAACAACAAGTCTATCACGGTAGATTTCCTGTACCTCACGTATCAGTGAGTGGTCTTTTTCAGTCAGGGAATGTGGCAATGCTTTATTTGCTGTTGCTAGATTTTCTTTCAGTTGCTCGAGATTGCTCATACCGCTTAAGACCATACTTACCTGCTCAAGATCCCAGATATATCTCAATCCCCATTCTGCCGGTGTACGTTTGACTTCGCTTTTATCCCAGATTTTCATTATGTCATCTGGTACCATATCGGCCAGGCAGCCTCCCCTCAAAGGCTCCATAATTATTACTCCAAGGTTTCTTGATGCTGCATACAGTAAACCTTCGTGGCCTGCCTGATAATCGATGTCAAGATAGTTGTACTGGATCTGACAGACATCCCATGGGTAGGCATCAACGATTTCCTTGAACAAAGAGGCCTCATCGTGGAAAGAAAATCCTACATAACGGGCTCTGCCATCTTGTTTAATCTGATCAAGGAAATCAAATAGTCCAAGTTCCAACAGCTTTGGCCAAAAATCCCGGTTGATAGCATGAATTAGATAAAAATCAACGTAATCCGTACCAAGTCTTTCAAGTTGTTCATCAAAGTAACGATCCATGTCTTCCCGGCTTTCAATGTTCCACGATGGCATTTTGGTGGCGAGATTTACTTTATCCCTGTAACCATTTTGTAACGCTTTAGCCAGCAGGAGTTCACTTTTACCTTCGTGGTAAGGGTATGCGGTATCAAGGTAATTTATGCCCTGGTCAATAGCATAGCGAATTATCTCGCAAGCTCTTTTCTCATCAATGTGCCCTGGATCGCCGTTCATTATGGGCAGCCGCATACAACCCAGCCCAAGGGATGAAATTTTCTCACCTGTTTTTCCAAGTGTACGGTATAACATGCTAAAATGTGGTATTTCGGTGATAATAAGCTTTGGTATTCTGACTATTAGGTTCTGATTATTCTTACGAACCTGTAGTACATAATAATTATGAGTACTACATTTGTAAGAATTTACAAGTTATTTATGGTATTTTTGCACAGATAGTATTTTGCAAGCAAATTCATATTCATTATGGATTGCAAGTGATGGTACACATGAGACGTGGTAAACTCGAAATTATGATAGACATACTTAAAATTGTACAGAGAACAGAAGCAACAAAAACTTCTATCGTATATAAGGCAAATCTGAATTTTAATCGTGCTGATAATTACCTTGAAGCTCTTATAGATCAGGGACCTATCACAAAGGCATCAAATCGCTATTTAATTACAAATCTGGGGGCAGGTTATCTCCAGAAAATGAGTGATGTCAGAGAGGTGTTAGAAGCACCAACCTGTTGAAATAACTTTAGGTCAAATTTACAATTATTAAATTTATTGATCATTGCTATCGTATTGACGGTAATGCTAACTATTTTTACTGATTCCTCAATACAATTATTCATAAAAAGTAACTTTGTTTTCGGGAATTGTAATAATAAAGTTTATAATCTATGCTGTAAAATTGCAAATGGGGGTATATAATTTGAAAATAAGAATGTTGAATTCAAGAAATGAAATTAACAGACTGGGCAAAGATGAAAATTTCATCCACTTTTCGTTTAGGCCAAGTGACATAGATATTCTGGAAATACTCAAAAATTGTCCAAACCTCAAAGCAGCCCAGATTCCGCCTTCTTACATGAAATCCCTTTCGGAAAATGTGCCAAAAATACTGAAAATGCAGGGAGTGGAATTACTTAAAGGGGATTTGAAGGGTACTAAAGTTATAAAGTATATGGAAATTACAGATAAATAATTTTGTTTTTATTTAATTTAGAAGTAAAATAATTGCAGTTGAGCCATTTTCAATTTCTGTATGGAATATGCAGAATTTTCTTTTTGGGAAATGTGAATAGGAGTCCTTGCTTCTTATCCATAGTTATGAAATAGTATATTACAAAAAAAGAGATGTATGGTGCTCCGATCGGGATTCGAACCCGAGTCTTCGGCTCGAAAGGCCGGAATGATTGGCCGGACTACACTATCGGAGCACAGTTGACCGCTATCTAAAAGCGACCCTACTATACGTTACTATTATATATAGTTTTTGTCAGGTCTGATTTTGTTTTTCCTTGACAAGTCTTAATATCCATTCAGTAAGAGCTTCGCAATGTTCGGGGTGACACGCAAGCCTGCAACCTGTGCACGGAGAGAACATTCCTGCTGCAAGCATAAGTTCATAGGATTTCTCATCCGGTGTTGTCGCTTTAATAAGATAGGTGCGTGACCCGTTGGTTACAGCTGGTTCCCTGGTGATCTTTCCTTCTTTCATCATGCGGGAAATCAGACGGGAGCACTTACGACTATCAATGTTTAGATCCTTCCATAGTTCATTCTGATAAACACCGTCATGGTGCTTGCGAATTAGACTCAATGCCTCTTCTTCAATTTCCATGAATAACCCGTAATTATTGTGTTTCAGCCGGTACGATTAAGATAATGTTGTTTCCTCTCAATACTACAGAGCCCAATGAACGCTGACGCTCCTCTTCAACCATCTCAAAGGTATCCTCCAGATGGAGATTCATATAATCATCGGCACTTTTCAGAATACCATCAAGTAAACTGTGGTCGCCTTTCATTTCAACCTGAATTCTGGATCCAACAAGTTTCTGTACCTTCTTATTCGGGAACAAAATAAAATCCTCACACAAATATCATTTTTAAATATAGATTAAATCAAAATACGCGAATGTAAACTGTAGTCTCCCCTATTTATGCCTAACGATTATAATCCTGCAGGTTTAAATATATTTGCTCCCTGTTCAGATATACCCTTGAAGATGTGAACTGTCATCATCTACCGGCTTTTTGGCAGAAGTATTCTGCGCACTCTTCCGGACAATCGGGCCAAAAGCAGCTTCATATTCTTTGATATGTTGGTCGAGCCATCTGGAGAGTTCCATTGCGGCCAGAGGGGACAGGATTACTTCTGATTCGAGGTTACGCTCGATAACCTGTTCATTGTCATTTGAAACTCCATGAGGGGTATCATTATAAAAACATATCCTGAAATCGTAAGGACTGTGTCCACCCATTGCCCCGATGGCATATACCTGATTGAAATGATCTGGTTTATGCAACTTGATTTTCATATTCTTCTTTTGAGATTGCCCTTCTTTTTTATCCTCAGCCATAACCTTATCCTCGTTTCCAGATTTCATAAACCTTATGCCTTAATATGTTTTGCATTTCATCTGCCGGCTTCCACACTCTTTTTCAAATCCTTTGCCTGTTTTGCGATATCCGGTTTTGAATGGGCACTTGCCATCATTTCAATAGCATCAAGGTTGCGGATAACGCCATCAAGGTAGCCATAAAGATCACCAACATACGCACTTATACCATACTTTTCGTTCAGCCTGGCTGCAATCTTCTCTGGATCGCGACCACCAGCGCGCATCCTGATTATCATTTCGGAAAAATTCTTTTCAGCACATCCACAATACGGGCTCTCTTTACATCCACATGTCAAAAAATCAGTAGCGAATTCGAAGAGTTGATCCCGGATCTTCTCTTCCAGCTGGGATAGGTTATCTCCTTCAAATACAATATCCAGAGCCGCTCCCTGAAATACCCGGGATGGCATATTCACGTTCAGTGCTGCTGATATCTGGGGTGCAAACTTAAAGTAAACCGCATCGAAGAATTCCAGATTGGCTGCAATCTCGATCGGGTCCTGACCTGCACGTACTGCATCCCGGATAAGGAATGCACGTGAAGCAGAGAGAAAGTGTCGGGCTGCAATACTGCCCATTCGGGTCAATTTGATACCATCGCCTTTCTGTGTCAGGAACCGGTATTTTTTCAATTTATTTACAATGGAATTAAGATCAATATCCTCCACCATTTTGCTGCATATATAGTTCAGGTCGGTTTTTGAATTTGTGACTGCAACCGAAGCCAGAACTTCCTCTTCCTGCTCTTCCTGACCATATTTCAAATTCATTTCTTCCATCCGGCCTTTGAGCAGTTTTACCGCCATCTCGTCTTCTGTCACGGCCTGTCCGCCCCCGTATGTCTTATCAGGACTTGCAAGCAAAACTACCACACCTCTGTCATGATAATCCGGTCTTCCTGCTCTTCCAAGCATCTGTAAGAATTCTTGCAGGTTTATCCAGTCAATTCCCATTGCAAGGGATTCAAATATCACCTGTGAGGCAGGGAAATCAACACCTGCTGCCAGAGCTGCTGTTGTCACTACCACAGGAAGTTTTCCTGAGGCAAACCTGTCCTCAACTTTTTTACGTTCCGGATTGGCCAGTCCCGCATGATAAGCAGATGCCTGGATTGGCAGGGCATTTGCAAGACGATGACAGTTTCTACGGGAATTTGTAAAGACGATGGTCTGGCCCTTATGACCTTTTGAAGATACCCGATTGTATTCCTCACGTATAAGACGGGTCATTATTCTCAATTTGCTTTGCTGGGGGCAAAATATAAGGTGTCTCTCAATCGGGACCGGACGATGTTCATACTCCACAAGTTCAGCATCCAGATGTTTTGCAAGGGCGTGGGGACTTCCTACAGTTGCAGAAAGATAAATGAACTGTGCCCCTGGTGCTGCATATTTGAGACGTGCAATAACACCATCAAGACGGTGCCCGCGTTCTTCATCTTCCAGCATATGGACTTCATCTATGACCACTGTACCAATTTGACCCAGCATATCTGCTTTGGAAGAACGCATAATGTAGTCGATCCCCTCATAGGTTCCGACAATAATGTCCGTATCAAGAGAACGTGACATTTTTTCCGTTTTGCGCGTTTTTATACGAGAACTTCCTATACGTATTGAAGTCTGGAGTCCAAAACCTTCATATTTTCCAGTGAACTGGCTATATTTCTGGTTTGCCAGAGCAACCAGCGGCACAAGATAAAGCATCTTGCCTCTTTTTTTCAGAATATTCTCTATACCGGCCATCTCCCCGATCAATGTTTTACCGGTAGCTGTTGCCGAGGTCACAAGAAGGTTATTTCCTTTTAGTAAACCCTTGCGTACAGCAATACTCTGTACAGGTAATAGGTTTTTAGATTTTTTTAATAATGACTTCTTGAATTGGCCGGATATTGGAAGTTTACTTATTGGATATGGGTTCTGATCTTCTTTTGAAGCTATTGTGTCGTATCTTGTAACTTCCGAATCAATTTCTTCAGGATCTAGCATGCCGATGGTGCGATCAAGGTCTTTTGTCTTGTTTAAAACATCAAATATGCGCTGTATGGCCTCATCAGAATAATGGCATTGGGAGTTACGCAGAGCCCGTTTCAGTTCTTCCTGTGCACACGTTTCACAGATGCGTTCTCTCTGATGAGAAATAGATTTCTTGTTCACAAAATTGAATTCCTTATTGAGCAGACAAAAACGACACACATCTACCATTTCACCCGTAAGGTGGAATCCGCCGAGCATTTCGATAATTTTTTTGTGGGTTTTGGCATTTCCCTGCCTGGTAATCAATATTCTCTCCGAACGTCTGAGTATCTCTATAAATTCCTCGGGTGCACGGTAATCCTGTTTCTTATCTTTCGATACCAGAAATCGTAAGGGTCGTGGTCCTGCGCTGGTACTTCGCAGAGTTAGTTCACCTACTATTGCAGGAGTTTTTTTTCGGTCTTTAATCAGCATTACTGTGACCTTTCCTTTTAAAGGATAGAGAAGAGTCCAGAGGGTCATATTCTGTCATAGACGTATTTCCCTATTATAAAGTAAGCGTCTTCTTCGTATCATACTATATATTTGATCAATATTATTCAGTATATTTTAGCGTAAAGTTTTATAAATATGCTCCATATAGTAATAGTTAGTAGTGAAGGGTATGATATGCAGAATAACAATAATGGACATCTTGAAATTCAGCAAATGACACAACCACCAAAAAGCAAGAATGTTTTGGGCAATTCAGATAAATATTCAGGGAGTGTATCTGCTGATGAATCAAAACCTATTATTATGCCTACGGGAATATCCTTACTTGATGACAGTCTCAGTGGGGGTCTTCCGTCAAGTTCATTGGTCTATTTTTCTGCAGATCCTCTATCGATGTCCGAAGTTTTCCTGTATCAGTTTTCCCAGACAAGGAAAACTTACTATTTTGCCACAGGTCGGCGCCCCAAATATATCCATCAGGACATAGTAAACTTAGGCTTTGATCCATCCAATATTATTTTTGTTGATGTTTATGGAGAATACTACTTTACGCAAACAGGAGAAATGGTCAGCAGTGTGGGCAATGAGTTTGTTGATTCAAAGATAATCGAATTCACCGAATACAATTTACAAAATATTGCTCTGGATGCGGAAGATGATGAGGTAAATGTAATATTTGATACTTTTTCCTTTTATACCAACCTTAATGTCAATACAGGCCTGATCAAACGTCTATTAAACATGCTTTATGAAACAACAAAACAGATGGTTTCACTAACTTATCTTTACAGTCTGAAAAGAAGTAGTCCAGAAGCACTTGAAAGTGATCTCTTCAATTCCGCAGATGTGATATTCAATGTATTCATTGAACGATCATCTGACAAAATAATAAACAAACTCTCAATCCCAAAGATCAGGGGGATGGTCCCTACTTCTGATGTTATTAAGTTCAATGTGGCAAACGGAGTCCATATTGATACATCAAAAGATGTTGTCTGATCTTAAAGGCATGCATGATCTTTTGCCAGCCTGCATGTACATGTCCGCTTCTCATTCATGGAAAGGAATGAGCTGATAACAAGATCAAACAGTACCTTTTCCCGGTTTTTAATAACGCTAACTACTTCATCTGCGGTCAATCTTTCATTACCCAGGCCACATGCAGGGTTGGTAACTGTACATATTGAGGCATAACAGATTTTCATTTCACGGGCAAGTATAACTTCCGGCAGGCCGGTCATACCTACAACATCCCCAAATGAAGCCATCATTTGTATCTCTGCTTTAGTTTCAAAACGCGGCCCTTCAGTACATATATATGTTCCTTCAAAGAGGTCTTCCCTGTTTTCCTGCAAAGTATTTATGAGGGATTGTCTGAGTTTCGGGCAGTAGGGTTGGTTCATGTCCACATGTACCGTCTGGTCATGATAATATGTGGATTCGCGCCCTTTTGTAAAATCAATGAAATCATCAGGGATAAAAAATGAGCCTGTAGGGTGGCCTTTCATGGAACCTACAGAATTTGTGGCTATTACCTGTTTGACACCAAGTTTTTTTACTGCACATATTATGGCATGATAGTTGATTCTGTGAGGGGGGATATGTGGGCCTGTTATCGAATGTCTGGGTATGAAGGCAAAGTTGATACCCCTGGTTTTACCTATAAAACACTCCGCATCCCCGTAGGTACTTGAAATGGTCATTTTTTCATAACCATTACTTTTGAGGAAACCTACGCCTCCAATTATAGCAAAAGAAATGTCCCTGTGCATTTTTATTTCTCTCGATTGCCTGAAAAGGATAACTTTACACCTGCAAGAGCCGAAATTATGGATAACACTATCGAGTAAATGAAATATTGTAAGCTGAAACTGCCTGCTGTAGATTCGGATGGCAGGGAACTTATTGATAATATATATTCACTGGAACCCCATAGGAGAAAACCTGCTGCAATTACAAAGAGGACAGGAGATAGTTTTCTCCAGCAAAAATGTTTTTCCATTTTTAGGTCAATTATTTTTCCTGCAATCGCAAAAAGGAAGGCTGAAACATACCACCATACGGATTTGTTTATGAAAACAGTCACAAGAGTAATCAATCCATAATACCAGCCACCTCCTGTTGTATAGTAACCCCACAATTCCAGAGCTCCCATTATGGTTGCGATTATTATCAGCAACCCTGCGGCCATATAGGTGACAAAGGTCATCTGGCCTGCATAGAAGGCTTGTTTCATCTTTTCCCTGACAACGGCAAACGATTCGTCCAGATCGAATCCCCGGTATAACATATAAATGCCAATGGCAGCTGAAATCCCAATGATTGCTCCTTCCGGATATCGGGCCAGAAGGAAAATGGCATAGATAAGAGCTGCAAGTCCCAGGGGGACAAAAAATGTCTGGGATATCTTGGGATCATTGAATGCATGTTTTAGAATGTAATATGTACTTTCAAGATTTGCGCTTTGTTTAACGACAATCCTTTTTACTGAATCGATTTTTATTCTTGATTGAACAATGGGTAAAAGGGTTTCGTCTTCAGCTCCATCGGAGACAAAAATGGCCTCCTGTGGAGCATAGCGGGAAAGTATATCATCAAGCTGGCGTGATATGCGCTGGTCGGAAATCACACCTACATTCCGGTCTCCTGCAAAAGAGACCAGTTCAACATCTGATCCTTTTTCTTTCAGCTCGTCATAAACATGGATTCCGCCAAACAGTGTATTGACATCTGAATCTTCCGGATCTGCAGACGCAAGCCTGACAGCAGCATCTACGTGAGCCTCTCTGCCTATAATTGGTGTTTGGACCCATGCTTTGTCCCCAAGATCATTGTCCCGGTCTATACAGATTACCAGAGTTTGCATTGAAGTTCTAGATATAAATTAATACAAAGTTATATATAGGTTATCTGAGGCGATCCTTTTCATGCAAATCCTTCAATCAGCCGACGTGCCCAGTTAAGTTTTTTCTTTTTGGTCTCATCGACATTGTCATCATCAAAATCAAAACCTACCAGAGTCATGGAAGTTGCCCCCAATTGATGAGCCATGAAAACACACCGATCGCCGTCTGTAAAGCCTCCAAAGTTGAATAGGCCATGTGGAGGTTTTGTCTGGGATGTACCGATAATATTGGTTAAAAGAGGTACAAAAGAGAGAATTTTGTCTGTATTGTCGCCATGGGCATGCACTACCATTATGGCTCCTTTTTTGTTTGCCTCAATCTCTTTTTCAACATCTCCGTCAAGATCAGTTACAATCACGTCCGGGAGAAGGCCTTGCTCAAGCAGAACTGATGTTGCACCATCGGCAGCAATGATTGCATGGTCTGAAAGGTCTACCTGCTCAAGATCTTTTTTCAGGGTGGGCGCATTACCGCAAATTAATGTATCTTTGCCCTTGATAACATCAGTAAGACCGTTTAGGTCTGCTTTTACAGGTCCGATGAGAAGATTTGAAAGAAGCTGTGCAGCATCAGCATCAGCATTTTCGGAAAAATCGAAATCTTCTACTATTTTTTTGTATATTGGTTCCCATTTGTCATATTCCATTCAAATTCCTCAGTTAGCAGGGGATATTCCAATATGCACATCTATACCTTCCACATTCCAGTCTTTTACCAGAGTGCCTGTAGCATCCACATCAAAGCCAATTAGCTGAACCTGTGATCTGACCTCTTTTGCGATGTAGTTTTCCCTGTCCAGCACCAGGTCGACAATCCTTTCATCATCTATACGGATATGTGCAAGAATGTTCTCATCCACTTCCAGATCGAGTTCCTTTCGCATGTCCTGTATCCTGCGGATCACTTCACGGGCAAAACCTTCGGATTCAATATCTCTGGTGAGGTTTGCATCCACATAGATTCTCCCTCCGCTGAAATCTGCTTCAGCAACCATTGAAGGTACTCTGTCCTCAAATTTGACCATTTCGGGGGTTAAGGTTGCAGGTTCACCATCAAGGGAAATCTTCATCTTTCCATTTTCCAGTCCTTTTTTCAATTCATTTGCATCGGCTTTTTGGATATATTGGATGACTTTGCCTGCATCCTGTTTGAAGACCGGTCCTATAGAGCTGTGATTTGGGGAAGCCTCTACTCCAAGTTCATCCCAACTGTTATTAACTTCCACAATATCTATATCCCTGGCATTTGTCTGGTCCATAAGGACAAAACGCAGGTCCATTACAGCATCATAGACCTGTCTGTTTTCAGGTTCAATGATTATGCGGCTGACCGGCCAGCGTAGTTTTCTTTTTACTTTCTGGCGGGCATTGGATGCGGCTTCAACCATGGCACGCACAACCGTCATTTTTTCTTCAAGATCGGTATCCTTAAGTGATTCATCCACTTTTGGCCAGTTACACATGTGAACAGTTAGATATGCATCGGGATCGACGTTTTTCACAACATTTTCATACATTTCTTCTGCCAGATAGGGCATAAAAGGGGCAATTACTTTGCAGAGGTTTACAAATACATCATAAAGAACCCTGTACACTGCCAGTTTGTCAGGATCATTCGCCTCGTTCCAGGTACGGGGTCGAATGAGCTGGATGTACCACCGGGAAAGATCCTCCAATACAAACTCATTGAGGGTCCTGATAGCACGATGCAGGAGGTACTGTTCCATTGACCTGTCCACTTCTTCTATAACGGATTGCATCCTGGATAATATCCAGCGGTCTTCTTTGCGCAGGTATGGCTCAACTGCTTCAAAAGAGACTTCCTGTGGATCAAATTTATCCAGGGCCATGTAGGGAAGAGGGAAACGATAGACATTCCAGAGAATATTTATTGTCCGGTGGATCGTTGCAAGTTCATCCTGGTTAAATTTCAGGTCTTCCCAGGGGGCACTTGAAGAAAGCACATAGCAACGCAGGGAATCAGCGCCGTATTTTTCGATGACTTCATGAGGCTGGACCACATTACCCAGACTCTTTGACATTTTCTTTCCTGTGCTATCCAGTGTAAACCCGTGCATCAGCACACTCTTGTAAGGGGCCTGTCCAAAAGCCACCATGCTGGCGCCAAGCTGGGAATAGAACCACCCTCTGGTCTGGTCATGTCCTTCTGTTATGAAATCTGCAGGCCACCATTCATTGAACTGGTCTTCCCGGTGAGGATAGTTCAGTGTAGCCCATGATGCCACTGCGGAATCAAACCATACATCAAAAACATCTTCAATCCTTGACATACGGCCGCCACAGTCACATGTTAATTTGATTTCGTCCACATAGGGCCTGTGGAGCTCGGTGTCTGGATCAACATCGGCAATTTCCTGCAGTTCCTTGCGGGTTCCTACGACCTTGAGAGATTCACATTCCTCACATCTCCATACAGGCAGGGGGATTCCCCAGTAGCGTTGTCTGGATATGCACCAGTCCCTGGCCCCTTCGATCCAGTCCCTGAATCTTGCAGAACCGGCCCAGTCAGGATGCCAGTCAACCTTCTTTATTTCTGCAAGCATATCTTCCTTCAGGTCACCAATCTTGATAAACCACTGTTTGGTGGCAAGATAGATGATAGGTGTCTTACATCTCCAGCAATGGCCATAACGATGTGAGATGGTATCATCGGCAAGTAGGAGGCCTTTTGCATCAAGGTCTTCCATCACAACGTTGTTGGCATCCCGGATATTCATACCTTCATATTTGCCGGCCTCTTTGGTGTAGTGGCCGTTTGAACCAACAGGGCAGAAAGCAGGAATATCATTTGCCTTTCCTACATCAAAGTCGTCCACACCATGCCCGGGTGCAATGTGGACACAACCAGTATTTTCAGCAGTTACAAAATCGGCAAGATAAACCCGATGGTCGAATTTGGATTGTTCCGGTATGTTTTCCACAAGTGGATGCTCATAGTCCATGCCAGCAACATCTTCACCTGGCATTGTTTCAATGATTTCATAATCTGTGTACCTTCCTTTTTTAAGTACACTTTCCACAAGATCGGAGGCCATTATCAATATTTCTTCCTTATCCTCTTTCACGGCCCTGACCTTTGCATATTCAAAATCAGGATTTACAGCCACAGCCATATTTGCAGGGATGGTCCAGGGTGTGGTAGTCCATATGACAATATATGTGTCATTTTCATCTTTTACTGCAAATTTGATGAAAATGGAAGGGTCGGTACGATCCTCATATTCAACTTCAGAATCTGCAATTGCTGTTTCACAGCGGGGACACCAGTTCACTACCCTTTTACCCACTTCAAGCAGATCTTTTTCGTAAGCCTGTTTGAGGGTCCACCAGGCAGCTTCTATGTATTCATCCTTGAGAGTCATGTAAGGGTCTTCCCAGTCCAGCCATGTCCCAAGGGTGCGGAACTGGTCTGTCATGGCATCCTTTTGTTTCAGGGCAAATTCCTTACATTTATCAACGAATTTTTCGACACCATAACTTTCAATGTCTTTCTTTGATTCAAAACCCAGGACTCCTTCAACTTTTACTTCTATGGGGAGGCCGTGCATGTCCCAACCGGCCCGGTCTACAATATCATGCCCATTCATGGATTTGTAACGAAGTATGGAGTCTTTGATAATTTTGTTCCAGGCGGTACCCAGATGTATATGTCCGGTAGTATATGGTGGGCCGTCCACAAAGAAAAATCGCTTTTCTCCACGGCGATGTTCTCTTACTTTCATGTAGGCATGGTTATCCTCCCAGAAATTGTGGACTTTTTCCTCGATTTTTTGTGCATTATATTGATCGGTAACTTCCTTGATCATAATAAGTAATCTCCATGAACAGCTGATATTCTGGTTATCCTAATACTACAATGGGTTTAAATAATTTAGCTTTAAATAATTCGTGAATCTTTTATGCTGAATGCCAAAATGGTTGCTGGAATCCAACTTTTAAGAAACATAATATACATTTTTCAATGCAGGTTTGAATCTTCGTTTAATATTCTTAACATTTCAATTATGGAATATGCTGCACGAGTGACTCCCATACTGCGGCTATCGGTATCTGTACCCGCCACATAAAGATTCCTTACGGGTGTTCTTATCCCTGCAAAATGGCCATTTATGGTAACTGCAGCTTTTTCAGGAATGGTTACCTGGTCATGTTGCATTTCCACATGATCCTGGATATCAGGAACAACTTTGTATATTGTCTCATGGGCTTTTTTTATTTCTTTCTTTTCAGGAGATGAGTCATCTATTGCAAAAGCAAAACCTACAAGCTGTTTCCCCGGCGGGGCAAGGGTTGGATCATAGTTACTTATTGGCATTGCCCAATAGGCATTATCCTTAAACCAGATTTCAGAACCCCGGTAGTTGAATTCCTTCCTGGTCTCATCAAGACCCAGCCATACAGTCAGGCTCTTACTATTAACAATTCCGTCCAACTCCTCGATATAATTGTGGGGTAAATCTTGCACTAATTCGGGTAAATGCTTTACAAAACCGGTGTGTATGACTATGTCTGCAAGATAGATTTCATCGCTTTCCACTCCTGTAACCTGATTGTTTTCAACAAGTATCTTTTTAGCCTTACTCTCAGTCTTTATATCAACTGAGTCGGGTAAAGAATACAGTATTGCATTGAGCAGTGCTTTGAGACCTTTTCTTGGATATCCCTGCGAATCGTTTGCCCTGTTTGTTGCAAGTCTTCCAAGGGATGAAAACTGGCTTGATACACTGTTAAACCGAAGTTGTAATTGATTATGGTAATTTGCAGGGATGATGGATTGGAGAATAGACTCAACCGGTGGTCTGTCAGGCTTTGATACAATACTGGCAAATTGTGCCTGTGTAATACTGTCCCTGACAAAACTGCTCCCTGTTAATATTCTGTGTACCGAGGTTTCCTTCATTGACTTGCCGGAGAGAAAATGGGAGATAGCATCAACAAAATTGTATGAATCGGTGGATAGTGTCTTTGGCAGTGCATCATATACAGATTTTTTTGAAAGGTCTACCCCGAAGGTAGAAAGTGTCAATTCTTTGGTGAAGGTCTGTGCGATAAGTAATCTGTCTTTGCGGGGCAGTGCATCGAATACGGCAAATTCCTTGAGATTAGAAGGTACTTTTAGAAAATTGCGTTCAGTTCTGACAAAATAATTTCCGTAATCTTCGAAAACAGGAAGATAGTCAAAGTAATTTTCCATCAATCTTTTCAAGGGGCCTGTTTCCAGGTGGGTTATAGCATGAGGGCCTGTGTCGACCTGGAAGCCATCAACATCGTAACTGTTACAGTTTCCCCCAACCTGGCGATTTTTTTCAAGTACCAGTACTTTCTTTCCGTGTTTTGAAAGTGTCAGTGCGGCTAGCAGGCCAGTTGCTCCTGCACCAATTACAATGGCATCATATTTATTCATAATACTCTCCTTTAACGACCCTGAATATTCAGATTATTCTGTAGATTATATGTGTAATAGATAATCAAGATTGTCAGATGTATTTTTCACTAATATATGACAATGGGTTTAAATAATTTAGGCAAAGTGAACAAATCGGTTTAGGCATAAAGGTTTAAATCCTTATGGCAGCTTTTATTCTAATACAATCAGATTATCCGTCCGGGTGATATGTTGAAGGTTAAATCAAGGGTACAATTGAGGAAATCCGACAGGAAGAAACTTTTTGAAAGAATGGAGGAGAAGTTTGGCAAGATTAGCCGTCTTGAAGATAGTAAAATAGAAAGTGCCCGGGCAGATGACATGGAAGTCCTCATTGTAGAGGGTAAAATCTTATTCTTCAAATATGAGGAAGACTGGCACCCTACAGTTAGGGGTGTGCTTGAATATGGTATAAATGAATACGTGGTAGTTGTGGACCAGGGTGCAGTTAAATTTGTAATTAATGGCGCGGATATAATGAGTCCGGGTATTGTTTCGGCAGATCCTGTTATCAAAGAAGGGGATATTGTCGTTATAAAAGAGGAAACTCATAAAAAACCACTGGCTATCGGAAAGGCCCTTGTGCCTGGACCTCAGATGGTTGCGGATTCAGGCAAAGCAGTAGAATCCCTGCATTATGTGGGTGATGAATTCTGGAATCTGGAACTTTAAGACAAAGATATCTTTAAAATATAATGAACGTTATAAGGACATTAGATCTTTAATTCAAAATAAAAGGTGTGGATTATGGCATTCATGGACAAATTGTTCGGAAGTGGAACTAAAGCTACGTCTTCTGCAGAGGAGTACACTGAACTTGATCTTGGTAAGTATGAAGAGGTAATGGATGAAGAACCTGCTGAAACTTACGTAAGGGTTGCTGAACTTACCAATCTTAATGAATTACCGTCCCTTAAAAAGGAAATATATGACGGTAATATCCTTATGATTGATATTTCCAATATAAAGGCTGATAAATTGATGTTGGATCGTGCTTTGAAAGATCTCAAGGAAGTTATAATTGATGTCCACGGTGATATTGCGGGGATTAAAGAAGATCAGGTATTGGTAACACCAACCGGCGTAAAAATAGACAGGTCCAAGGTAATTGGTGGGAGATATTGAACCCAGAAAGCGAAAGGAAAGAGGGATTTGATACCCAAACCACCTGTCCTCTTTGCCACAATGAAATGATCATGCACTGGCAGAGTGACGATATACCTTTTTTTGGTGAAGTTATGTATGTAACGAGTCGTTGTGGCTGTGGTTTTCGTTTTACAGACACTATGATCCTGGCTCAGAAAGAGCCGATACGTTGTGAATTGAAAATAGAAAAGGAAGAAGACCTTAACTGCAGGGTTATCCGGTCAATATCTGGAACTGTAAGGATTCCTGAACTTGGTATTGTTATCGAACCAGGTAATGTTTCTGATTCCTATGTAACAAATATTGAAGGATTGCTCTACAGAGTCAGGGATGTAGTGAAAACTGCAATAAAATGGTCGCAAGATGATCCGGAAAAAGAGGCTGCAGGGAAAAATATTCTGAAAAGGTTAAATGATACACTTTCCAGCAAGGCTAATCTTACCGTCATAATGGAAGATCCACTGGGTAACAGCACTATTATATCTGAGAGGGCATCATGCAGCAATCTTACTCCGGAGGAGGCATCAGCACTTAAAACAGGGATGGTAATTCTGGATGCTGATTCCGCTAATCTCAAGGTTGACTCTTCTGAAAATATCCAACCTCTTGGAAATGACTAAAAATAATGGGTTTATTTATCTTCGCAGGATTTTAAAAACAATTTCTGGTGACTTTATGGGCGAACAGGAAAAAGAAGCATCATTGCCATCAAAAGACAATTTCAGTGAATGGTATAATGAATTACTCCAAATTGCAAAGATAATGGATGTACGTTACCCTGTAAAGGGTCTCTATGTATGGCATCCCTTCGGTTTTACTATCAGAAAAAAAACATATTCTATTATGAGGGAACTTCTTGACAGGGACCATGAAGAAACAATGTTTCCTCTGCTTGTCCCTGAATCCGAGTTTATGAAAGAGGCACAGCACATAAAGGGATTTGAGGATGAGGTCTACTGGGTGACCCATGGGGGGACATCTCCTCTTGAAGTAAAGCTTGCATTACGTCCCACAAGTGAAACAGCCATATATCCGATGTATAAGCTCTGGGTGCGCTCTCATGCAGACCTCCCCTTGCGCCTGTATCAGATTGTCAACACATTCCGTTATGAGACAAAACACACGCGTCCCCTTATCCGCCTCAGGGAGATCACTTCTTTCAAGGAAGCGCATACGGTTCATGCTACATGGGATGAAGCAGCCGGCCAGGTAGATGAGGCAATAAGGATATATACTGAATTCTACCACAGGCTTGCGATACCGATACTGTCTTCCAGAAGACCCGACTGGGATAAGTTTCCGGGTGCGGATTATACGATTGCTGTTGATTCACTGATGCCTGACGGGAGAACGCTTCAGGTGGGTACTGCCCATCATTTGGGTGACAATTTTGCAAAGACTTTTGAAATAACCTATGAAGATTCTGAAGGGGAGCAGGTATATGCCCACCAGGCCTGTTATGGTGTTTCTGAACGCTGTCTTGCAGCACTAATTTCCACTCATGGCGATGACAAGGGACTTGTACTTCCACCTGAGGTGGCCCCGCTGCAGGTTGTTATTATTCCCATCATATTCAAAAACCCCGAAGAAGTTCTTACAGCCTGTGAAAAAGTTGCAGAAGAGCTCAAGGATGCCGGTATTAGGGCCAAGACTGATGATAGCGATAAGCGCCCGGGTGCCAAATACTACAAATGGGAGATGCAGGGTGTACCGATCAGGTTGGAAATTGGTCCCCGTGACCTGAAAAACAAGGCAGCAATGATGGCAAGAAGGGACACCGGTGAAAAAGAACAGATTCCACTTGAAGATATAGCTTCAACCATAAAGGACACCTTCGCAGATATACATGAAAATCTGTATTCACAGGCTGAGGCCCAATTACAGGAACATATTTTCCTGTGTGAGAATCTGGAAGAGATCAAAGATAAACTGGTTCATGGAATTGTTCAAACATACTGGTGCGGAAGAGAAGATTGCGGTAAAGAGATGGAAGATGTCATTGGAACCGGAATACTTGGAGTACCGAATGAACAACCTGACTGTAAGGGTAAAAAATGCCCTCTGTGTGGCGAAGAAGCAGTCAATTCCATTTATATTTCAAGAACCTATTGAATTTAATAAATTAAAACAGTGGTTATCATGGATTCATTCCTACCTGGACATAAAGATGTACCTGAAAAGCCTCTTTTCGTATGCGTGCTTTCCAACACCGAAACTGCATATATAGAGGGTCTTTCAGCCGCAGGAAAGAGTGCCAAACTGACAGATTATACCCCTGCAGGAGATGCTGAAGTGCTGGAAACGGGAAATATCATAAGTGTTCCCGTACTGCCTATGACTCCTCCTTTTAACACTCCTACGCCAGGGATTACTACCCGGGCCGTTCTGGTTACTACGGGAGTGCCTCATGTGTTTGTGCGTGCGGGTATGAAACTCACTCCTAAAGTACCTATGATAGACCTTGAAGTCCCTGCAGGGGCGGATATACGTAATAAAATCGCAGTAGAAGATCCGCACACCGTTTTCAAACGTGCAGAAGAAACAGGTAAAAACCTTAAAGATAAATCAGATTTTATAGTTATCGGAGAGAGTATTCCGGGCGGAACGACAACTGCTCAGGCGGTTCTAAACGCTCTGGGATATGATGGAAAAGTGAGCAGTAGTGCTTCAGCAAATCCTATAGGACTGAAAGCACAGGTTGTAAAGCAAGCTCTTGAATCTTCAGATATCACTCACGGAAAACTCAGGCAGGATCCTCTTGAAGCTGTACGTTGTGTGGGTGATCCCATGATGCCTGCAGTTGCCGGACTTGTTTCCGGTATAGGTAATGGTACACGTGTAATTCTTGCAGGTGGAACACAGATGGCTGCCGTATTCAGCATTATAAAACATATGGGAATGGATACGAGTAATCTTTCCATTGTTACTACTAGCTATGTGGCAAATGATGAAACTGCAAATTTCCGTGATTTGGCAAAACAAATTGGAGTAGAAATGTTTGCTGAAGATCTCGGATTTGGCAAATCAAAATTTTTGGGCCTCCAGCAATATGAGAAGGGCTATGTGAAAGAAGGAGTCGGTGCAGGAGGGGCTTTTTATATAGGACGTTTGTTGGGACACTCCCGTCAGGAAATGACGGCACAGGTGGAGAAGATTTGCATTGAGCTGGCAGATCTGCTGGAAGATTATGAGTAAATTCATTACATATTTGCCGGGTTATCCGCCTCTGCACCGGTAAATATATTATATATGAGGTGTATTGGGTGGATGCTTACACGTTTCATGCAACGTGTTTTGCGGGGCTGTGGCCTAGCCAGGAATGGCGACGGGCTCCAGCGGATAAATGATGAACAACGGGTCTACTGAGGCTTGCCCGACGGGGTTTGCCAGTGAGGAACCGTTGGAGCACTGATATGTGTTCATAAGAACAGTCAAAGCTGCTAAGTGCAGTTGTTCGGAGAGACCCGTCGATCGTGAGTTCGAATCTCACCAGCCCCACGTTTTCCTTTTCTTTTGTAACACAAACCTTTAAATCATATTGCCGTCGTATTAGCGGCGTGTTTCATCTACGGGAAAAAATCCCGTTGGAGTGTGGCCTTTATGGCTGAACCGTCAATGAATGAAACAAGGTGAAATAATGTCAAAATCATTTTACAGTTATGTAAGAGACGCATGGAAAAGACCTGATGATTCTTATGTAAAGGATCTCAGATGGGAAAGACTTCAGGAATGGAGACGTGAAGGCTCAGTAACCCGTGTAAAAAGGCCTACCCGTATAGACCGCGCACGTTCCCTTGGATATAAGGCAAAACAGGGAATCACAGTCGTACGTGTAAAGGTGCACCGTGGGAGCAGGCGTAATTCCCGTTATATGCGTGGAAGAAGGACCCAGCATATGGGTAAAAACAAGATCACAGGAGAAAAGAGTCTCCAGAGAATTGCCGAGGAAAGGGCTTCGCGCCGCCATCCTAACATGGAAGTACTCAACTCTTACTGGATAGGAGAAGATGGAAAGAATAAATGGTTTGAAGCAATTCTTGTGGATCCATTCCATCCTGCCATTGTTAAAGACAAGGACCTTAAATGGATATGTGACAGTTCCAGCCGGGGACGTACTTTCCGTGGAAAAACAAGCGCAGGAAGAAAGAGTAGAGGTATGCGCCGTAAAGGAACCGGTACGGAGAAAACCAGGCCGAGTGTCCGGTCCAACAATAACCAGGGCAAGTGATTCACTATATAACATTGCGCGTAACTGCGCATGCAACCGAAGACAGGGACAGAGTAATCTCTGCCCTGAAATTTCTTTTACCGGATGTTATTCGCAACTCTTCGGATATCGATGAGCAGATAAATTCTCTGGTTGTGGAGGGACATTACGGTAACCCGATGGCTTTGTATAGTCTGGATTTTAAGCGCAAGGCTGAAACTTCTGCGTTAATGAACCGTCTGGTTTCGGAATTGTCCAAATCCCAAAGAGATGAACTTTTTCGCCAACTTGATGAGCGTCTTGATGATCAGCTGATGCTACATCTACGATTTAGCAAGCAGGAAGCATATTCTGGAAAACTTGTTACGGAATCATCTTCTGATGCGATTGCTGTCAAAATAAAAATCGCCACTTATCCTAAAGATAGGAATAAAGCCCTTGAAATGCTGGAGGATTTTTTTGAGCAGATTTGATTATTATGACTTGAATGTCCATGTGCTTCCGGATGGTTCAGGTTCTGTAAACCAGATGCTTTCAATTGCAAACCATCTTGGATATTCAGGAATTGGTATAACGAATCATATTGATAGGGAACCACCATCTGATGGTTCGCATGAAGGTATAGAACTGATTCATGGAGTGGAGATAGAAGTCCGTAATTCTTCAAGACTTCATGGTTTTGTTGGGAAGTTTCGTAAGAAAGTAGATGTTCTTGTGGTTCATGGGGGCAGTGAATCCATAAATCGCAGTGCAGTAGAAAATCCCAATGTAGATGTCCTGACTAATCTTCCCACCGGCAGAGACAATGGTTTTAATCATGTCCTTGCAAAATCAGCCCACGATAATGAAGTGGCAATCGCATTCAACCTTGATGTCATAATCAAACAGAGGGGTGGAAGGCGGGTACATGCTCTGGGACATTTCAGGAAAAATTTACAGCTTGCAAGAAAATACAATGTTCCCACAATACTTACGAGCAATGCAATGTCCTGCTATGACATGCGGGCTCCCAGGGAAATGATTGCGCTTGCCGGGTTGTTCGGTATGGAAGAGGATGAAGCAAATGCAGCTTTGAGTACTATTCCGGAAGGAATCATCAAACGCAACAGAAGAAATACCTCAACTCCGCAAGGTGTTCGCATTATTCAATACAATAGTCAGGAGTTTTGTTAATGAAAGTACTCCCTCCTACTCTTCGGGACCCGAAAAGGTATCTTGCACTGGAATTAATATGCGAGATACGGGTTTCACGGGAGGATTTCCTCAATGAGATATTTTCCAATTCCGCTGCATTAATTGGCGATTTTGGTTCAAGTCAGGCCGGTATCAGGCTGCTTGATTTTAATGATAATATGGGTATACTTCGCTGCAAGCGAGGTTCAGGAGACCTGACCCGGGCTATACTTGCTACAATTACAAGAGTAGGTGGTTATCCTGCAATTGTAAATGTGCTTGGAATTGCAGGTACTGTGCGATCGGCAACCGAAAAGTACATTGAAAAAAGGGATTCATATAACGTCCCTGACGACAAACACATATAAATGGATAGAAACTATATTATACGTTGTTATCGATACCACGTGCATAAGAATTAATAGGAGATAGATACGAAATGCAGATGGCACCACAAATGGGTTATGATAGAGCGATCACGGTTTTTAGTCCTGATGGCAGGTTATTTCAGGTAGAATACGCCCGTGAGGCAGTAAAGAGAGGAACCACAGCTGCTGGAATCAAAGCCCGGGACGGTGTAGTCCTCCTGGTGGACAAAAGAATTACCAGTCATTTGATTGAAGCTGAATCCATTGAAAAAATATTCCAGATTGATGAACATATCGGGGTAGCTACTTCAGGACTTGTAGCTGATGCACGTGCTCTTGTAGATCGTGCCAGAGTAGAAGCACAGGTTAATGTTGTCTCCTATGATGAGCCTATAAGTGTTGATGTGCTCTCAAAGAAGATTTGTGATCACAAGCAGACCTACACTCAGTACGGAGGCGTACGTCCTTATGGAACAGCTCTTTTAATAGCAGGTGTTGATGGCTCCACACCAAAACTCTTTGAAACAGATCCAAGCGGAGCACTACTTGAATATAAGGCAACAGCAATCGGTGCAGGTAGAAACGCCTTCATGGAAGTTTTCGAAGAAAAATACAAGGACGGAATGGATCTGGATGAAGCTATTATGCTTGGTATGGAAGCCCTTTACAATGCTTCAGACATGAAACTGGATGCATCCACTCTGGAAGTCGGTGTGGTGAAAGTGGAAGATAAGATGTTCTCCAAATATTCCAGTCAGCAGGTTGAATCCTATGTGGAGCGGATACTTGAAAACCACAAAGATGAAACCGAAGACGCAGAACATGAAGAAGCAGAACAGTAAATCCAGTACAGGTGTGAAAAATTATGGTATCTCTTGATGAAGCTTTAATTGCCCGCCTTAAGAAAGGTAGTAACCATTTTGAAGTGTTGGTTGACCCGGATGGTGCTCTTGAGTACAGGCAAGGAAATGATGTAAAGCTGGAGACAATCCTTGCTGTTGAAGATATTTTCACCGATGCAAAGAAGGGAGACCATGCAGCAGAGTCCGATATCATTAACAGTTTTGGTACGGATGATGTTTATGAAGTAGCAGGCAACATTATAATGCATGGAGAACTACAGCTTACCCAGGAACAGAGAAAATATTTCCTTGAAGAAAAGACAAAGCAGGTTGTAAGCATTATTGCTCATAATGCGCTTAATCCGCAAACGCGTGCACCTCACCCACCGGCCCGTATTAAAACTGCAATGGAAGAAGCAAAAGTACATATTGATCCTCTCAAAAGTGTTGATGAGCAGGTAAGAATTGTGATGAAAGCAATTCGTCCAATAATCCCTATCAGGTTTGAAGAGGTCGATATTAAGGTACAGGTTCCTCCTTCATATGCAGCTAAATCTTACGGTGAAATAGCAAATTTCGGAACCCTTGTAAAAGACAAATGGGAAAATGATGGTTCCTGGACAGCTGTAGTCAGGATGCCCGCAGGATTGCAGAATGATTTTTATGGTCTTGTTAACAGGCTCACAAAAGGCGATGCTGAGACTGAGCTCTTATAAGGAGATTTCAGGATGAAACGCAAAATCGTTTATCCCGGTCTGATGCTTTCCGAAAATGAAAAGCAAGCTGGAACAGGTACGTATGTGCAGGACGGCAAAGTATATTCACTGTTCTACGGGGTAGCCAATGATAAGAATCGTGTAACAGTTGTTCCTTTTTCAGGTAAGTACATACCGTCCCCCAGGGATTATGTGATTGGGTATGTAATAGAAGTAACTTCATCAAACTGGATATTTGATATCGGCTCCCCGTATGACGGACTTCTTCATGTATCTGAATATCCCAAAAGGGTGGATAGTTCAATGATGCGAAAAGAAATAGGCATCGGGGACTGTGCGATTTTGCGTATAAAAGATGTTAATACTTCCATGAAAGTAGAACTTTCAATGAAGGATCGAGGTCTTCGCCGTCTGGATGAAGGCAGGATTATAGATGTATCCACTACGAAGGTTCCACGTATCATCGGGCATAATGGATCCATGGTTTCAATGCTCAAAAAGGAATCCAATTGTGACATTTTCATAGGGCAAAACGGAAGGATATGGTTAAAGGGTAAAGATGAAGATATAAACAGGCTGACACAGGCCATAGAGATTATCGAAAATAAATCCCACACATCAGGATTGACCAACCATATTAGTGCTTTCCTGCGTTATGAAGAATCCGATGAAATCGAGGAAAAGGAAAAACCTGTACCATTTACCAGTAGTAAAAAGGACTACACAGAAGACGCTTGCCGAAAAGTAGATATGCTGCTTAGTGATGAAGATGAAAGTTGAGCAGCCCTTTTAATATTTAATATACTGAGCAGGATTTTGGAGAACTTGTAATGAGTGATAAACCGGAACGTTTTATTGATGATGAGGGTCTTCGCCTTGATGGAAGGCGTGTTGATGAGATCCGACCCATGAAAGTAGAGATGGGTGTGCTTTCAAGAGCCGATGGCTCATGTTACCTTGAATGGGGAAATAATAAGGTGCTTGCAGCAGTTTATGGCCCCCGGGAACTGCACCCGAGAAGGATGCAGAAACCCAATGAAGTACTTGTGCGCTACAAGTATAATATGGCCTCTTTTTCTGTGGAAGATAGGATAAGACCGGGCCCAAGCAGAAGAAGTACTGAGATATCCAAAGTCAGTGGAGAAGCTTTTGAACCTGTTGTGATGACACAATATTATCCCGGTGCTGTAATAGATGTATTCGCAGAAGTATTACAGGCCGATGCAGGGACCAGGACCGCTGCTATCAATGCAGCAACACTTGCTCTTGCAGATGCTGGCATACCCATGAAAGGGCTTGTTTCGGCCTGTGCAGTAGGCAAAGTTGATGGGCAGCTTGTTCTTGATCTCAACAAACCAGAAGATAATTATGGTCAGGCTGATCTTCCTGTCGCAATGACCCAGGATGGGGAAATAACTCTTCTCCAGATGGATGGTCACCTTACTCCTGAAGAACTTGAAGAAGGCCTGGAGATGGTTAAAAAAGGCTGCCAGCAAATTCTTGAAATTCAGCGTGAAGTCCTTGTTTCCAGATATGGGAATGAGGATGAAGAAGGCGAAGAAGCTGAAGAGGAAAGTCCAGAAGAAGTCCCTGAATCAGAAGAAGAGGAAGAAGAAAGGGATAACTCATTCGACAATGAAGAATCTGAAGCAGAAAACTCGGATGAAAATGATGTAACCGAAGAGGATGAGGGTGAAGAAGATGAGCGGCAGTGAGGTTATTTCCAGACTGAAACGGGATTATATTTACAACCTTATGCTCAAGGGTGAACGTGAAGACGGTCGCCAATTCAATGAGTTAAGGGATATTGCTCTTGAAACAGGTATTATTGATAAGGCAGAAGGCTCTGCAATGGTGCAGTATGGGGATACCCAGGTAATGGTGGGTGTCAAAATGCAGGTTGGTACTCCTTTCCCCGATAGTCCTACAGAAGGAGTTATCATTACCAATATGGAACTTAATCCAATTGCTTCACCTGACTTTGAAGCAGGTCCTCCAAGAGAGAAAGCTATCGAGATGGCCAGGATTGTAGATAGAGGCATAAGGGAATCTGGCGCAATAGATATAAACAAGCTCTGTATTACGGAAGGCGAAGAGGTATGGATGGTTTTCATTGATGTCCATGTTCTGAATAATTCCGGAAATATACTTGATGCCGCATCCCTGGGTGCAATCGCTGCCCTTATGACCACAACAGTACCTTCTGAAAGAGAAGGAAAAGGTGAAGATTACCCCATGCCTGTGCGTGAAATGCCTGTGGGTATATCACTGGTCAAGATTGGTGATGAAATGGTGGTAGATCCCACGTATGGTGAAGAATCAGTATGTGAAACAAGAATTACCATATCCTCTAATCAGGACGGTTCCATTTGTTCAATGCAAAAAAGTGGTTCCGGTAGTTTGACACCGGCACAAGTTGTTAAGGCAAGTAAGATCGCGAAGGAAAAAGGCGAGATTATACGAGAAAAGTATTTATTGGAAATATGAGTAACAGGGTTTTTAGATCATACCATCCAAGGAGACAATTATCATGGCAAAAAAGTATTCAAAAAAGGGAAGGGTTTCCCGTTCAGCAGGAAGGTACGGTACCAGGTACGGTCGTAAGGATCGTAAACTTGTTGGAGATATCGAAGAACGGACACATATGCCACATACCTGTGTAAAATGTGACAGGCCTACTGTAAAAAGAGTTGGCACAGGTATATGGGAATGCAGGAAATGTGGCCATACATTTGCAGGTGGTACATATACCCCATCCACCTCTGTGGGCAAAACGATATCCAGAACCGTTAAAAAGGCAGTTGAACAGGTTGAGTAATAAATATGGATTATAAATGTACCCGGTGTAAGAGAGCAGTTGAAATTGACTACCAGTACACCGGAATACGCTGTCCTTATTGTGGGAATCGCATTCTTGTAAAAGGAAGACCTACCACTATAAAGACATTAAAAGCAGAGTGAGAGGATGTTAATTTCCTCATCACGCTCTCCTTCACCTCCAACCCGAACCCTTTGTAAGTATCTTGCATCTTTTTTTCACTGCGAGTATGTCACACGGGGCAAAAGTGGTTTGGAGGACATACTGTATGGTATGGATACTGAAACCCTGCTTATTGTAGGGCAATATCATGGCAATCCTGCAAGTCTTACATTTTTTGATAGTGAAGGGCAACAGCAATTATCCATATGGATGAATATTGCATTCCATGACAAACCCAAAAAATCTTCTTCAAAGGGCAGTATGCCAGCCATTAAAGGCAATGGTAAACTGGCAGGATTCCTCGCTGATTTATTACCTGAAAGTGATAATAATTCCAGGTGTTCGATTCAGGTAGCTGATGACCTAATGAGCTTTTATTGTAGTGGCAATAATCTATTCAATCTAAAGGTCAAAGGGTTCAGGACAATGGATGGTTAAGTATGGATTCATACTCAGAAACAATCATTGAAACCCCTGATGCCCTTAAATTGTACCTATCTGTAAAACCAGAACTGGATAGATTGGTTACCGATCGTTCATCAATAGAAATAGATGTCAAAGACTATCAGTTGATAATGAAAGTTACATCAGATGACCTAATATCGATGAGGTCCACATTGAATACCTGGTATAGGCTTATCAAAGTAGCATCTGAAATGGTCACTCTGACATCTTAAAATTAAATTTTCATCCTGTTTATACATACTTTGAATATCCATATTCGATGAAAAACTTTAAATCCATTCTTGTTCAAGTTAAATCTGGAGGGAATTTATGGCTCTTAAAACATGTAAGAAAAACAGTGAGAGACCTCTTTGTTTATGGGTTCGTGCCTGCAAAAAATTCAATAAAATAGCAAAGCAGCAGGATTATTACGAGGGAAGTCGCCTATCAAATGAAGAAGACAAAGTTTAATTTAGATTGGCCCATGCATTTAAAGGTAATGAAATTCGAATTTCATTCATATTTATCTCTGGCCTTTGTTTGGGCTTTTCTTATAATTTCCCTGACCGGAATTCCGGTAATTTTTGAGACTTCTTTACAATCATCATATTCTGCTGAGATGTGCAATATGCCACTGTCTGGTGTAATCAAGTATTGATTCGAGAGTCTCTTTTACTTTGTTTCCATCGGCGCCGAGTGAAATCAATTAACCTATAATCATATCTCCGGCAGCACCGGAGAATGGATCGAACAGTAGAATTTTCATTATGATCGCCCTTGTTGATTCTCAATAACTACTGAATCAGTCTGTTCTCGTGCATCAGCAACCGTATTTGCGATCCTGCCTGCGAATGAGCCGGCAACAAAACCTGCATCGATGTTAACAACAGACAGAACCGAGCATGACTGTAGCATTGAATACAGGGCAGCTTCACCCTGCCCCTCTTCCATATCCGGTGGATACAGGCAGGCCTATTACAGGTACATCAAAAAGGCTCTATACCACGGTTGGTAATGTTACCCTCCCGGCCGGCGGCAACTCCCACATCATTTATCTTCACAGTCTCACATCCCATCTCCGCTGCCGTCATCCGTGCTTCTTCTGCAACATTGATATCAGCAGTACCGGCTGAAATTATAGCCACAACATCTCCGGTCTTTATCATGGGTGTCCCGTCATGCACAGCTGCAGTCCTTCGATGGATTCCCCAATCTATTCGCTCACTGCCAAATTCATTATTCATGCATGAGGCTTGATCTTCATTAAGACGGGTTATAAGGACACGACCCGTTGCCTCAATCTGGGCTTTTGCAATTTCCAGAATATCTTCCGGTGTTTTCCCTTCTGCAAGTACTGCTTCCATGATGCCCGTCCTGTGTTTCCTGAAGGTATCGATGTTGGCGACATCACATACCGGAACATAACCCAGGGACCGGATACAGGCCTGGGTGTCATCAATTCCGACTTCACCGTTTTTGTATTTTTGAAGAAGATTTTTGAGATTTATTGCTGACCTCTCTATCCTGTAATGAATTATATATTACAATATAATTCATATATTTGGCTATCTATTATAGTTGTAATTATCCTTTATAGGGACAACAGGAGAAATAATCATGGAAAACCCGGCGGGAGACAAACCACAAATCGATGATAGTGCCTGGATTGCTGGCAGTGCCGTTGTAATGGGAAATGTGAGGATAGAAGCAGATGTCCTTGTAGCACCAAATGCTGTAATACGGGCAGATGAACCGGGTGCATCTATTGTTATCGGAAAAGGATGTAATATTCAGGACAATGTGGTTCTTCATGGCGTTGAAGGGTCTAAAGTTTTTATCGATGAAGATACCTCACTGGCTCATGGGTGTATCGTACATGGACCATGCCAGTTGGGCAAAAGATGTTTCATAGGTTTTGGTGCGGTAGTATTTGACAGTGTCCTTGAAGATGATGTGGTGGTACTCCATAATGCTACGGTACAGGGTGTCCATCTACCGGCATCCAAAAGTGTGCCTGTAGGTCGCACTGTGCTGAGCGAGAAAGATGTCACAGAATTGCCATTGGTCGATCAGGGTCTAATGGATTTTAAACACAAAGTTTCCAGTGTGAACCTGGAGCTTGTTGAAGGTTATCGTAAGATGGATAGTGACTGAGCAAAAAATATGGAAGGTTAATTCCCTTCTATAAAGTAATTTGGACTTTAAGAATTGATTTTTTCAAGGACTTCATTAACCTGTTCCTGTTTGAGATCCAGATCCTTGTTCTTCTTGATGCCAAGTTCGGTTATGATTACGTGTTCATTTACATCGATCCCGGCATTTTTCAGGGTTTTCTTCGCACAGTTTAGCGGGCATCCATCAATAGCCACGATCTCATCAACTCCTTCTGCTGATTTCATAAGGCCTGCAATACGGCCACCGATGCCTACTGTACACATCATGTTTCCCTTGCCATTTTTGGTCATTTCTATTGCTGCCTGATTTGCCAGCTGGCCTACGTTGGAACCTCCCGAACAGGGGAATATTCCTACTACTGAAGAACAACAACAGTTATTATCGGTCATATTTTCCCTCTGGTTATTGTATCCATTCCTTGACATCATCGACTGAAGGAATCTTACCTGCAATTTTTACATCACCGTCTACAACGACTGCTGGTGTTACCATTACACCGTAATCCATAACACTGTTTATATCTTCAACTTTTGTGATTTCGGCTTCGATTCCTGCTTCCTTTACTGCCTTTTCGACTACTTCAAAGGTCTTTTTGCACTTTGCACATCCGGTTCCAAGAATTTCTATTTTCATTTGATTTTCTCCTGTCATTTTCTTATTAGTTAGTTATATTTTTTGTTTACGCCTGCATTTTGCAGTATTGCTATAAGTTCATCACAGTGGGACATCTTCTCTCTTATTTTGTCCGTAACACTATCCATATCGTATTCCAGCCTGTGTACTTTAAAATCCAGTGAATCGGTATCAAGTACAGCACATGAGGCTTGTGGAATACCATCGCGTGGTTGTCCTGCTGACCCGGGATTTACAATGGTAATATTTCCGGCATCCCTTGTCATTGGAATGTGAGAGTGGCCGACTACCAGCAAATCCACTTCGACCCCTTCCAGCATTTCCTGTACTTCTGCATCAGGTGTTTGTGGTTTTATATACTCATAAAAGGATCTGGGACTTCCATGTGTAAATAAAACCCTGCCTCCTCTGTATTCCTTTTCAATTTTTGCAGGAAGCTTCTTCAAATAATCCAGATGGCTATCATTCAGCTGGTTTTTTGTATAGTCCCTCGTGGCAATTGATAGATGTTTGATCTCATAGCTGCAGCCACAATCAATTCCTGTTGCAACTGCATTGTCATGATTTCCCTTTATGACAGGGATTTTGTTTTCCATCATGAAATCGATTACTTCTTTGGGTGACGGGCCATAGTCCACCAGATCACCCAGACAGATAACCTCGTCATGAGGAATTTCCATTGCAGCTTCCAGAGCTTTCATATTTCCATGTATATCTGAAATCACAAGCAATTTCATATTTTACCTCTTTATACAAAATAAAGGCCGAATATAAGGCCGGCTATTGATGCAACTATTACTACCAAAGTTATGTAGAGGGAAGCTTTTTTCACTCCCATTATCCTGCTGATTACGATCATATTCGGAAGACTCAGTGCAGGGCCTGCAAGCAACATTGCCAGGGCCGGACCTCTTCCCATTCCAAGCTCTGTAAGGGCGCTGATTATAGGCACTTCTGTCAGGGTTGAGAAATACATCAGTGCTGCGGCAACCGATGCTATGAAACTTGCGCCAAATGAGGCTCCTCCTACCACTGCAGCCACATAATCTGCCGGCAGCAGTTCCACCATAATACCTGCAAAGAAAACACCCAGCAAAAGGAGGGGAGTTATTTGCTTAACCAGGAACCATGTTTCTGCCATCCAGTCTTTCAATTCATCTTTACTGAACCATTTAAATGATAGGAACACTGTTATCAAAACAAGCACAGTCTCCACGGCTAGCAGCGGAATCCATTCCGTAAGTATCTCCGGAACAATCAGGATTGCCAGTAGAAGGAGGAAAAGGTACGCGCTGTGAGCATGTTTTTCTCCACCAATATTTTTAAATCCTTCCTTTTTCTCTCTGTGGCGTTCGAATACAGCCGCCATTGTAAGTCCAATAGCAATTGAGAGAAGGATTGCAATTACAGCTCTTGCCACTCCCAGGTCATATCCCAGGATTTTCGCTGTGTAGACAATTGCCAGGATATTTATTGCTGGTGCCGCAAACAGGAAAGTAGTTGCAGGCCCGATTCCTGCGCCCCTGCGATAGATTCCTGCAAAAAGCGGCAGTACAGTACAGCTGCATACAGCAAGCAGGCAACCTGAAACTGCAGCAATGGGATAGGAAATGTATCTTGGAGTCTCACTGCCGAAGAATTTCAGTACTGATTCTTTGGAAAAAAGGGATGCTATAGCTCCGGCCAGGAAAAAGGCAGGCACCAGACATAACAGTACATGTAGGGCTAGGTATTCCTGGACAGATTCCAGTCCTACAATAGCAAGATTATAGATTAATGATTGGTCAGGCATTGTGCAACCTCTATTTCAATATTAATTGAAACTATGGTATATATACCTGTCCATTTCAATTTGTGTTGAAACACTTCATATGCCTGTGTAATAGAGTCCTCTGGAATATACCTTTGAGTCCGGAATGTTTTTTTTACCTTTTCCATCCAGAATCTTCTTAAACTCAGAAACGACAATTGCTACTTTCCGATGACTTTCCTGTGGAAATTCTAAATGAAGAACATCTATACCGGTATTCTTCATGTCATCTATATTATTCAACATATTGATGACATGGGAATCATAGATCACAGTTCTATTTCTCCACCTTTTAACGGGGTACCTGTCTGTCTTTTTGTGCTGCAGGAAAGCATTGCTATCTTCATCATAGAAGCCTTTATCCACAATAGGTTTGAGCAGGTCATGTTCGGTAACAAGTAATTGTTGCCTGCCGTATGCTATAGCCTCAAATTGGATAGTATTATCTGACGCCTGCACAATATTCTGCATTTCTTCAAGGGTAAGTTCCGGGGAAAGGATTACACGGGATGCGCCATTTGCCTGTAACACATTTGTAGTTAGGGAATTAAAAATAGTGAAATTTTTCAGTGCAACACATTTAATTTTCATTTGGTGTACCAAACGGAGTGTTCCCGGCTCACCACAGCCGATAGTATATCCTCTTGTTTTTATTTTTCCAAGGATGCCTGTCCATTCTTCGAGTTCATTCTCATGAATAATAGCAGGCAAAGTGAATACTATTTCAATATTATTCATTTTAATTTTTTGAGCAAGGTCTTTGTTACTCTCGACTTTGTCGAATAGATCCGCAGGGATATATATGATGTCTGCTCCGCTGTAAGCAGCAGTTTTTGCTCCCTCTATATCTGCTACTTCTACAGATAGGAGTAATTTACGTGGAATTTTGTTTTCGGGTTTGTGTCTGGATGCTGGTAATTCTGGGTTTTTGGGCTGGCGGTGGAATTTTTCCAGTTGTTTCTCCTGAAGTTTCTCCACCACGCTGCGACGGGCTCGGGTGAGTTCCCCGAGGGGGATAAAGATATCTTCCTGGCCTTTCAACTCAATTTCATCTGCAATATAGGGAGTATCTCCCAATCTTTTTATTATGTCAGTAATCTGTTCTACGGAAGTAGGGGCTTTTTTTGGCTTCTGTATGAGATAATCGGATACATGAAGCACCTCTATATCTCCTGCAGAAGCAGTAATTTCCAGTTGCCTGCCGATATTTGCACGTACCTGGAAATTCACGGGTACCTTTTTAACTTCCCTTTCACCCATTTCTTCCAGAAGGGATACATCTGTATTCAGGTATACATCGTCCCCGGTTTTTACAGATTTTACCGTTTTAGGACTGATATGTATGTAGGGGATACTCCCTTTTTCTGCTACCTCAGCATCCCCGCCGTCAACTGTGAGTTTCTCAACCTTTGATCCAAGCATCCGTTGCCTGGTATGGATACTTATTCCATCATTGACTTCAAGTGTCTGGTTTAATTTCACTTTAATGGATGCAGCGTTTTTACTTCGTTTTACCCGGCGTATATTACCCAAAAATGCCCCATAACTGGAACTGTATTCGGGGTGGGTCACGTTCCTGTCACCCAGTACAAACCCACGGGTAAAACCCCTGTAAAATAGTTTTGCAAGATCGTTTTCTTTTTCCTGCAACCAGTCAGAATCGGGGGTTTTGCCCTGGCAGATCATCTCTGCAACCTCTTTGTATATTTCTGAACTAGCGGTCACATATTCAGCTCTTTTCATACGTCCTTCGATCTTGAGACTTTTGATACCTGTGTTGATGAGTTCTTCCAAACCTGGCAAGGTGCACAGTTCAGCACAACTTATGGGGGATACACCGCCAATATGATGGTTCATGTTCTTGCCGTTGATAAACAGGTCGAATTTCCATCTGCAAGGGTGGGCACAAGCTCCCCGGTTTGCGCTTCTGTTGGCAGCAAAGCTGCTAAAGAGACACTGTCCGGAGTAAGAATAACAAAGAGCACCATGGGCAAAGATTTCAATATCTATATCGGTGCTGTCAATGATGTGTTTCAATTCTGCAGTGTCAAGTTCCCTTGCTACGATTATTCTTGAAAGGCCAAGTGTTTCCAGGAATTTGACAGTTTCAGTGTTATTGGTATTGAGCTGGGTGCTCCCATGTATAGGCAGGTCAGGATAGTTCTTTTTGACCAGGTCTATTAATCCGAAATCCCTCATAATAACCGCGTCAATTCCCACTGTATAGGCGCGGTCTATGATATCGATTGCATCCTGAAGTTCCGTTTCTTTCACCGGCACATTGAAAGCCAGATATACTGAAATTCCATGCAGATGGGCAAAATCTATTACATTTTCCATCTCTTCGGGTGTAAAGTTGGATGCACCCTGGCGGGCATTGAATTCTCCAACCCCCAGATATATAGCATCAGCTCCTCCCTTGATAGCGCCCAGCAGTGCATCATAATTCCCAGCAGGCGATAGTATTTCCGGAGGATTAATTTTTTCAGGATATTTGGCCATAGTTTTAGAGTTTCCGTTGCAGTTTGTCTTTTTATGCAACAGAACAGTACAAGTTATATGAATGCTTCGAGCGATTTACTTTCTTTTTTGAGCCATCCACCCGACAACAGGAGGCAGCCAGCAGAGATTTGCTACAATTGTTTCAAAGGCGGTGAAAGTCTGTGTTGTCGGGCTGAATCCGAGGATACGGGCTGAGAGCAATCCCAATGGTACCAGCAGGATTACAGCAATACTGGTAAGCATCACAGGATGGTGTATGTATCGCTCTATTCCTGCAGACCATGAACCTTCGATTCGTTTGAGATACACCAGTCCGGAAATATTGGCACCGATCTGATCACTAAGTGCATAAAAATAAGGAATATAGAATCCCTGTATTCCATATACATCAACTCCTGCCATTCGGCTTGCAGCATCTATTATCCAGGGGATTGTGATACCAAAAAATTTACCCCATCCGTATGCCTGAGCCATTGATCCAGCTGCACCTTCCAGATGTTGCCTGATGGAATACAAACCTTCAAGTATTGATTCTCCCTCGCCTGCAAGAGTCCTCACAATCCACTGGCCAAAGGGATTGGTCTGGTAGCCCTGAATATCAAGAAATATACCGGCAATCAAACCTAGAATATAACCAGGAAAAGTATAACGAAGTAATTCATCGAAACCTTCACCCTCCAGTTCTTCCTCTTCTTTTCCCATACTTTTTTCTCCGGGCGATTGCCAATGTAATACATCGAAAGCATTTATATTAAATAGTTGTAATGCAATACAGAAGGGCTGTTATTCTTTAATAAATGTTACAATTATCGGAAGGCAATACGGTGATCCGGTCAATACTTGATAATGATATGTACAAACTGACCATGCAAATGGCAGTACTTGAACTTTTTCCTGAAGCACAGGCAGAATATCGCTTCATAAACCGTGGAGATCAACGTTTCAATTCACAGTTTATGAAAGAACTTGAATATATCGTCCGGGAACAAATTCCCAAATTACGCCTTCTGGATGAAGAAAGGCATTGGCTGGGAAAGAATTGTCCTTTTTTCAAGCATACCTATCTTGACCACCTACAAAATTACCGCTTTAATCCCGATGAGGTTGAAATATTCCTGACGGATGACAATAATCTTGATATAAGTATCAAAGGCCCCTGGCATAGTACCATTCTCTGGGAAATCGTGCTCATGGCTACGGTTTCCGAACTTTATTTTGAGACAATTGAAAATAACTGGGCTGATGACTTTCTTTCAAAGGCTGATCTCCTGGACAAATATGGAGATATGATAAAAGAAGTATCCGACAAACTTGATAATGCCGGATGTGTACTCAGTGAATTCGGAACTCGCCGTCGTCGCAGTTTTGAACTTCATGATAGGGTCGTGGAAACCTTAAGTCGATCCCGCAGTTTTGCAGGTACAAGTAATGTATATCTTGCAATGAAACATGGAACCCGGCCGATAGGTACTATAGGCCATGAATGGATTATGGGTAATTCTGCCCTTGTGGGTTTGCGCAATGCCAACAAATTTGCCTTCGAGAACTGGGTCAAAGTTTATGATGGCAGGCTCGGCATTGCCCTTGCGGATACCTATGGGTATGACGCTTTCTTCAACAACTTTGATGGTCGCCTGTCACGTCTTTATGATGGTATCAGGCATGATAGTGGTGACCCCTATACTTTCATTGACCAGGCAGTTCAACATTACAAAGCTCTTGGGATTGATCCGTCCCAGAAGATGGTGGTATTCAGTAATTCCCTTCAGGCCGAAGATGCAATCAGGATACAGGAATATTGTAAGGATAAAATCAAATGCAGTTTCGGCATAGGTACAAGCCTGACCAATAATTCAGGGTTTTTCCGGGAGAATCCTCCCTTGAATATTGTGATCAAGTTGCATAAAATCAATGGTATTCCTGTTGTCAAACTCAGCGATTCAGAGGAAAAAGTAACAGGCGACAGGGATGCTGTAAGGGTGGCCAACTATATATTCGGCACTAAAGGACTTGATGAGGAATAAAGATCAATTCTTTTTTGTGATTGTCTCGGTCTCAAAAATGTTTTTAAGGTCCTTAACGTCCAATTCTATATCAAATTCCTTTAACTTAAAGAATTTCTTGGCACGCATATCATCTTCTTCCAGACGAAGATCGCTTTCAACAATATCGGCCTTCTCAAGGCGTTTCAGGTGAAGATACAGTACCTGTCTGGAAACATCGAGTTCTTTGGCAAGCTCATATACATACCATTCCCTGTCTGCAAGCATACATATAAGTTTCAGTCGCAGAGGATGCGATAGAGCTTCGCCAAGGCTGACAATCCCCTGGAGTTTTTTTTGCATGGGTTGTACCCTTTATAGTAACGGTTAAACCAAATTATATTTCGTCAAGTTTGTCCTTGATTTCTTCAACTATCTTTTTTGTGTCCCTTACTTCATTTTCCAGCCTGTTCAAACGTTCTATGTCTGCTGTTTTCTGGCTTTCACAATTTATGGCACCACTGCGTGTTAAAAGCACGACAACAGCACCAACTACAAGCAGGATAAGAAGTAAGTTTAGTATCATTCCCCATACGGAAAATCCTGTGCCATACATCATATTACCATACATCATGTTATTGTGTCACCTCTGTAAAAAAGGAGGATTAACGGTAGCCCATGCAGCCACCGGCTCCTCTCTGGTACCTGTAGTTGTTCTGGTCTTCATAGGATTCCTGCGGTACATAGGCCGAAAAATCCTCGATTACATCTTCTGTTATTGAATCTACGCGTCCCTGTTTAATAGCGTCCTCATCAATGTAGTTGATTACCCACCAGCGTCCCATCTGATAGACATTTTCATCGTTTACATCGATACCTGTAGTTTCTTCAAAAAGTGAGATTGCTTCATCTTCGGTTATCACTGATGTTGCATCCTCAGCTGAATCAACCCCGTTGGAATTATATCCCTGTCCATAGCCATAGTTGCAGTAATAACCTGCTCCACTGCCATCGACATAACCACTGTTTCGGGAGTTTGCCATTCCATATCCGCCATTTGCCCAGTGGGCTGAAACGGTCCCTATCAGCATTATGCCGATAAGAATGGTGCCTGCAAGCAGTACAATTGATTTATTTTTCATTTTCATCACCTTTTCTGTTACATACATGTGTAACAGATTTGTTACACATATGGATGTGTACTTACGTATATTTATAGTTAACTATTGTGAATGGACTTAGTATAAAAAGGTAAAAAGTAAAATTTGATATTTATCAAAATTTAAATGAGGTGATTAAAGGGAGTATAGATGTCACCTCATGTTCAGGAGATAGAAAATGCCCAAAGATTCAGCCAAACATCTCATGAGATGCTTCTATCATATCATGCAACCTTTCTACAGGGATACCCATTATCATTTCATCTTCTGCAACATTGGCATACTTTCGACTTCCGCCACATCCCAGGGATGCACTTATGTGTCCATCCTTATAAGGCTGGACTACCCCGTCAGCACAAAGACTCTGGATTCCTGCAAAACTTGCATTAACACGACCACCGAAACGGTGCAAAAGGGCCTGTGAGAGTTGCATTGCCTTTTTAGGTGTATCGATAACAAGTACCACATCCGGAATGAAGCTCACCCTGTCCAGAGGGCCATATAGTACTGCTTTCGTAGAACCCTCTTTTAAGGTTGGAACCTGTTGCATAGTACGTCTTGCGGAGTTGATTGTTTTATACCGGTTCAGATTGTAATAGACATCCCCGTTGGCAAGTTTGGGTGCCATTTCCTGTAGTCCCATGACAGCTGCACCGCCTTTGCATTTCTGGTCATCCACCAGGGCATAGAATTCGCTTTCCTCTTTGCGAACTTTGTCTACCATCTGGCAGTGTCTCATTTTTTCTTCAATTTTATTGATACCTTCAGGTACTTCATGAGTGTCTGGCACAAGCGCAACAGCTACTGGTGGATATTTGAGTTTTAATAGGTCTTTCAATTCTTTTCCCATCTGGTTTATTTCTTCAATTTTCATTTTTTGTATTCCTTGTTTGTTAAATGTGAAGATATTATGTTCATGGCACATTACTGCTTAATATATAAGTTTTGCATTTTTATTGGACAACTGATCCTTGCCTATTAAGAGACATGAATATAAAAATAATTAATTTCAGTACTTAGCTAATTTTGAGCACCTGAACCTAACAACACACCCCGATAGCTTTATATGCGGCGAGAACGCCGCCATATGTCATTTCTACCATCCAATACAAGGACCTGTGAGAAGGTTGAATTAAGACCAAAACAGTGTATTGATGCTGCTCTTAAACCACTTTTAGAGAATATCGACATCAGGATAAACGGTTCACTTACCTCTAAAGATCTATTTTACACTGCCATGTGTATGGCAGTGGATAAGAGTTCAGTTCATTCTGCATCAAAACACTATCAAGAGATTCCATGTGAAACATCTTTGAGATATCATCTCAGGAAACTAAGTCTTGAAGAACTTATCCTGACAAATCAAAGCATTCTTCTTCAAAGTTCTGTCGGTACTCTAAAACCAGAGAAAAAGTATGAGTTTGCTATCGATATTACAAATGATCCATATTATAGAAAAGTTGATTCATTCAATCAAGACTACGTGATACGTAGTCAGGCCAAGAAATCAACAAACTCTTTTTATTCATATGTATCACTGTCCATTATAAACAAGAACGAGAAATTTACTCTTGCAGTTCTTCCTGTTGAAAGGAATAAAACAAAAGTTGATTACCTCACTTATTTCATAGATCTTATCGAAGAACTGGATTTCAATATCAAGGTACTTTGTCTGGATCGAGAGTTCTATTCAGTTGATGTGTTTGAGTTCTTACAGGACAAGGAGATTTCTCACATTACACCAGTTGTAAAAAAGGGAAACGCAATCAAGCAACTGCTTAATGGGAGAAAAGCAAGGTCTGCAGAGTATGTAATGAAGAATGCTCAAAGACAAGAAGTTCAGCTGGATATTGTAATTGATGTGAAGTATATGAAAAGTAAAAGAGGCAAATACGGATGTGAAAACCTTGGTTTTGTTGTTTATGGAGTTAAGTGGCCTCCAAGGAAGGTTAGTAACGTCTACAGAAGACGGAATGCTTACGAGTCATCTTACAGGATGAGAAATATTGTTAAACCAAGGACATCAACAAAAGATGTAACTTTCAGATATTTCTTTACAATATTATCGTTCCTGCTCAGAAATGTATGGATATATCTCCAGAAAAAGCATTTTACAATCGTAAAACCAGGTCCAATAACCATTGATGAAGACAAGTTCAGGTTTGCCAGATTTATTCTGTTTGTTGAAGAATGGCTTAGGAGAAAGTTAAGGATTCAGCTAGTAGTGCAGTGTTTAAGGTAATTCAATAGGGGTAGGAACAAGATGGAAAGAAAATTAGAGAACTACTGACATTGAATATCAGACATTATATACCATACACTCAAAGTTACCTGATATTTTGATTCAAGCGTTAGATTGTAAGTCAAAACTTGCAGAGAGCAATATCTAATATATAGGACGCAAGAGAAACAGTCACATTCAAGGAAAAGAATAATTTATTCACCAGTAAAATGGTGAATAATCGAATAGCCAAGACAGCAGTTATTTATCGCCTTTCCTCAGGCTTTTCATTTTTTCAAGTTCCCCCTCAAGTTCCCGAATCTTTATTTCATCTATCGAATCCGCATAATCTGCAAGTTCCTTATCGGCTGTCTGAAGCGTGTTGTGCAGCTTTTCCACTACATTCTTCTCCAGATTCAACCTCTGTTTTCTGGTCTCGCTAACAAGCTCCTCGACAAGTACCTTGCCTTCTTCCTTGCTTATGGCACCTTCCTTGACCCTTGCCTTTACAAATTCCCTTATTCGCTCTTCGGACATAGCTGCCAATCCTGCACCAATCAATGCAGTTGCGCCTAAAAGACCCATCTTCTTTATCTTTTCCATGTATAATACCCCATTACTGATCAGATAGGATTCACAATCGGCATGAGTTAAAGTCAACCAGTAAGTCAATCTACTATATTTGAAACCAGGGACAAAACCACCACCTGTCTTAAGATGACCGAATGCCGATTCAGAAATTCACAACTCCCCGATTTATGTTTCCCTTCCAGATAATAATAGGTACAACTAAATATATATTTGTTTGGTCTTAAAGAAGAGGCTACAGTCTAATTTTATAAATGTCCATTGTATTTATTTCAGGAAGAAGATTCTTCCTGATTATTGAATACCTGATTGCCCAGTTCAGTTACATCATAGGTATCCGTTTCAGGATTGTATTTTAACAAACCATCCTTTGCCATTTTGTCCAACATGGACTTCATTATATCGTCTGTCATTGTTTTAACCTTTCACTCATTTTTAGATAATATCCACAAAACCCGCATCTATCATAGACATTAAGGCAAAATTAATACATGTTGTCAGAGTATATTTAATATATTATTGCAGGGGAAACTAAATGAACGAATTTGGGTACTATGGTTATGGTTACCATACTGTGGTGGGTATGTTTGTATTTGTCCTGATTATAATAGGTATCGGTTTATTGATCAAATGGCACATCGGGAAAAATAAATAAAAATACAGAGATAAGTTTGCAATTGCCTAAAATATAAATTGTGATAATAAGAGGTGAAACAATGGACAAAGGATTTTCAAAAGATTTGAATGAATTGATGCAATTTCCCACAGAGGGAATCTTCAGTACAGTACTGGCAAAATCAGACACCTATAATTACACACTTATGTGTCTTGCAGGTGGAACTGATATTGATGAACATACATCCACAAAAACAGGAGTGGTCCAGGTCCTGAAAGGAAAGGGTGTCTTCCGTTTATATGGAAATGAAATCGAAATGGAAGAAGGTACATTCATTTTCATGCCTGCAAATGCACCTCACTCCCTTCAAGCCCAAGAAGACCTCGCAGTACTTCTGTGCCTGACTAAGTAAATAAATTACATGGATTAAAGGTGTGGTTGTATGAAGATAATTATCATAAATGGTTTTCCAGGAAGCGGGAAAACGACCACAATAAAGGAAATGGCTAAGAGTTTTGCGGATAAGGGGAAAAAGGTTGTTATAATATTTACCGAGGAAGGAAGAGTCCGTTATAATGATATCAAAAACACAAATATAATCACAAAAGAAGTGCTAAACGCCTGCGTTCCCTGCAGTCTCAGGTTCAATCTGGAAAGCACTTTAAAAAATGCAACCCGTGAATCAAATCCTGATTTTGTGATAATCGAACTTCTATCAACTGCATCCTCGTCCCAGATAAAAGCAAGCCTGGAACCGATGAATATTCCGGATATGTCTTTTGCTCCTGTTGTAAATATTGTAGATCCTAAAACTTTCATCACTGATATTAGTAAATTGCCCAAATTTGCCATCGACAGGATTAAAGAGGCTGACATAATCTGTTTGAACAAAACAGAATCTGCAAAAGATGAAAATATCAGAAATGTAAAAGATTTTCTCCGTAATGCTAACCCTGATTCAACCATACTGGGAATTTCTGCACATAAACCTGATGAAGAATTTAGATCTTTCACGGATCAATTGCTAAATAACGATGGAAGAATGCGGGATATGAAATCGTGAAATGACTGTATTATGATTACATGGAAGAGAGACAGCACCGGTATCTGAAAATGGTTAAATAATTGAATTGGTTAACAGGTAACAATGAAATTCATAAAATCAATTGTTGCTATTTTCGTCCTTTCTGCAATACTACTTACCAGTGGATGTGCAGACGACACAAATCGATCAATAGTCCAATCCGGTGTTGTAGAAATCAAAGGGGACAATATCAAGGAAACCGTACAGTATGACGAGGAAAATATCGATCTGTACATAAATGGTGATTCAATCAATGTTGTGGTGGAATGGGGCACCAGGGTTGATAATGCCACTATTACCGGCAACAATATAGAAGTTCTATTCAAAGATGGAGCAAGTATTGAGGAAATTTATCTGAGCGGGTCACGCATAACCGTCATGGTACCAAAAGCCCAGTATCCGGTTGTACACAGGGAAGGCAATGATGTGGCAGTGGTATACTATTAATCCACTTTTCCACCCTCAAGACAGAAGTGCAAATAATCTTTTTATCAGCACTTTTGTCTCTTTACATTAGGCCCTTCACAGGTATCCTGCACAACAAATCCCGCTTGCACAATTTTATCCCTTAAAGCATCTGCTGTTTCCCAATCCCTCTCATTTCGGGCCTGCTCACGTATCTTTACAAGCTCCATAATCTTTTCTGGAACTTCCTCACCTTCTTGTGCAAAAAGGCCAAGGGTATCTGCAAACTTCCTGTAGAGGGAAAGAAGTTTTTCAAGTACATCCTTATTCCTGCCGGCTTCAAGATACTGGTTGGAAACACGGGATAATTCATGATAAACTGCAATTGCTTTCGGGATGTTCATATCATCTTCCAGAGCGTTCCTGAAATCATCTTCAAGATTGTCAGGCAGGTCTATCACTTCCTGATCAGAAGGATATTCATTATCATCTGCGCTCTTTATAGCGAACTTCAGATTTTCCAGTGTTTCCCTGAGTTTGAAATAGCTGTTTTGTGCATGCCGGGCAAAGGAGTCGGAAAAATCCAGTTTCTTTCTGTAATGCACGGACATAAACATGAAGCGCACAACTTCTCCCCCATATTTGTCAACCAGTTTTGGGAGAGTGAAAACATTACCCTTTGACTTACTCATTTTCTCGCTGTCAACTATCAGGTGTTCCCCGTGTATCCAGTACCTTACAAAGGGTTTATCTGTAGCCCCTTCAGACTGGGCAATTTCATTCTCATGATGGGGAAATATCAGGTCCACTCCACCTGTATGAATATCAAGGGAAGGTCCAAAATGATTCATTGACATTACCGAGCATTCAGTATGCCATCCGGGCCGGATCTTACCCCAGGGACTTTCATAGTAAATACCCCTTTCAATCTCTTCCTGTGTGGATGCTTTCAGCAAAACAAAATCCCGGGGATTATCCTTATCGTATTCATCGACATCAACCGATGCTCCCATCTTAATTGAATTGAAATTCAGTTTTGAAAGCTTACCATAATCCGGAAAAGCCGAAATCCTGTAATACACCGAACCCTCCTTTTCATAGGCAAGCCCTTTTTCCATCAGTATTTGTGCCAGCTCTATCATTCCATCCACATTTTCAGTGGCCCTGGGATAAGCAGAGGCTAGTTTTATGTTTAGCATATCAAGTCCGCAGAAAAATTCTTCAGTATATTTTTCTGTAAATTCCTTCAGGGACATTCCCGCTTTCTTTGAATCCCGGATAGTCTTATCATCGATATCTGTTATATTCATTACAAGATTCACAGAGTAGCCCAAATACTTCAGGATACGTACCAGATTGTCGGTCATTAAAAAGGTTCGGTAATTACCTATATGCGGAATATTATACACCGTAGGACCACATGCATATATTGTAACTTCATCTTCCTTTAAAGGTTTGAAAACTTCCTTTTTCCTTGTTAAAGTATTATACAATTGTAACATTCAAACAACCACCTGTTACACTAATTTACGCCTTCCTATTTTAATCAATACATTTAACTTTCAGCTATTTGATGGCTGCACCCACACTACCCATAAATTTTGCTCTTTAAATACCGAAAATTTGACATTCAGGAATCTGTTCACAATATCCATGTTTGTTCTGGCATGACTGGTTACAGATGTTGCTTTAAAGCGCGATTGACCATTGGCCAGTGCCATATAGGGGATCACTTGATCGCACATAAATTCATCAACTGTTGCACCTGCTCTAATGCATCGTGAAAGATTTTTTGCAGCATCGATTCCTACTTTCTCAGCTTTGACACCACGCTCCCCGAGACTATCCATCCCGATAGTAGAATTTTCAAAAACAGCCCAGAGGGTTACTCCTGATCCGGTGGAATAAGAGGGTGAATATTGGGCATCAATATTTATTGGTACCTCATATCTCTGCGCAAGATAATCCTGTATGGCATCAACTTCCCTTGCAGATACATCTGCCCTTTCGAGGTCCGAGGACGAATGGGCAACTCCTTTTATATCCAGCAGTTTTCCTCTTTCATAAAGATCAATGGCTTTAATGCAATCTTTCGGTGGTACTACCTTGACCAAAACCTGAGCTCCTCCACGAGGATAGTAACCCTCCCTGAGAATCCGGATAGTCACATGAAAACCCATCATTGAAAGAATGGGACAGAGAGCATGCTGTATATAAGCAAGAGACGGACTCCATTTTCCATAGGTGGCACCTCCATGAATAGAGACCTGTACATCTTGATCTGCTATGGTTATCGGAATCAGAAGGGCCTGCAGGACAAGGCCGATTGAACCTGCTGTAGGAATTTCTATTTTTATGTGATTGGATATTATAGGACCGGGCACAAACTCAATCTCCGTTGAACTTACCGATACTCCCCTCACTTCTGCATTACACAACTGTGCAACCGCCATAATTGCGGCCACATGCTGGGCTCGCAAACCCGGGACATACCTTTGTGCACGAATATTGATGATTTTCACAGGTAACCCTGTAACCGCAGAAAGAGCTACAGAGGTCCTTATGATCTGTCCACCACCTTCTCCAGTGGAACCATCTACTAAGATAGGATCAGACATAGAAATTAATTATACTTCTTTATTTAATATTTTACCTGACGCTCCTCTTCTGTATAACCAAAAATGGTTTATAGGATAATTAATGTTTTTTTTAAATAGAGGAGGGCACAGGAATGAAAATAGTCAAATGCAGGGACTTGGGTTTCAAATGTAATTTAATGGCTACAGGAACCAAACAGGAAGATGTAGAAAAAAAGATGCTTGACCACATCAAGCAAGTCCATGGAGAAGAACTGGAAAAGATGTCTGAAGATGAGATTAAGGAGATAAAGTACCGGATATCAACCCTCACCGGACGAGGGTGTGGATGTGGTGCACTATAAATTAATTATCTGAATTAATCAATCCGTATTACAATACTTATATTCAAAATAACTGGAGCAATCAAAATGACAGGTAATCCCCTCAATACTATAAAGAAAGCAGATCCAGATCTGTTTGGTTTAATCGAGCAAGGCGGTGAATTGACATTCTCCGAAGAAGGCATACCCTTACAATATAAATTCCTGATTGCAATGGCACTTGATGCATCGAAAGGAGCTGAGAACGGAGTCAGAAACCTAGCAACACAGGCAATCAATGCCGGAGCTACAAAGGAAGAAGTGATGCAGGCAGTACGAATAGCCAATTATGTTTCAGGAGTAGGAAGTGTACATATTGCTGCAAATGCATTGAAGGATATTGTCTGAGATTGCAGGCAATAATCCTTCAATATATTTTTTGGTCAATTACAGGGCCTTTAAATATTCAATCAGGTCGTTGAGACCCTTTTCGGACATGTCTCAGCGCGGCATCGTATAATCCAGTCATTCCCCCGACGGATCAATTCCTTGTTTAATAGCCGTCTTGATGGTTTCATCAGTATAAACGGAATGAACTTCATGTTCATCCTCATTGTGCGCATTAGCAGTCAATGCTTCATAGGTGATATCAGGAGGCACTGCAGTACCCATCATTATCGGCACACCACCTTTTCCATCAACACCATGGCAACTTACACAGCTGCCACCATGTACGCTTAACCAGCGAGGACCAGCCTGAAATGATATTCTTTGTCCATCTTCATTAAAACCGTATTAAGGTCCAGGCCTGATTCAAGAAGATCGTTTTGGATGTCTTCAAGTTTTAATCGCATTATAAGGTAACTTTTCCTTGCCTTAAAACTTACAAAAATTATCTGCCAAACCGTCTTTTGTCAAACCAATATAGTATTTGTTGTATTTGGTTACACTAACCAAACAACTCAACACTGAAAGGAAAATATATATCCACAGCGAGGACAACATTATTTGGTAAAGGGGGTATTTTATGGTCGAAAATGAGCAGGAAATTCTAGACAGGGCTTACGATAAAGGTTTTGAGTACGAAAGAAAATATGGTTACTGCTCTCAAACAGTTCTTTCCGCAATTCAGGATATTTTTGGTGGAATCGATGATGAAGTGATCCAGGCGTCCCACTCCCTTGCTGGCGGAGGCTCACTGGATGGTGATGGGACCTGTGGTGGATATAGTGGAGCGATGATGGCTATTAGCGCCTTTTTCGGCAGGAAAAGGGATCAGTTCGATGAAGGAGACGTTGCGGATTGGATGGAGTCATCTAAATTATCAAAAGAAGTTAGAGAAAGATTCATCGATGAATATGGTAGTATCATCTGTAATGATATCCAAAAAGAAGTATTTGGAAAATCCTACAATCTGTGGGATCCCAAAGAGTTTGAAGCTTTTGAAGAAGCTGGAGGGCATGATGATAAATGCCCAAGTGTAACGGGAAATGCAGCGAAATGGACGGCAAAAGTCTTGCTGGATGAAGGCATTGAACCAACCCTGTGAAAGGATACCAATCATAGAATTCATTTTGGATTATACACATTATTGTCATCCGGTGTATAGAAAAAACTCATTTATAACTATAAAGAAAATATAAAATATACTATATTAATATTTAATTTATATTAACAGTTCTATCAGTGTTTTGACCATAAACTATATAAGTCTATTTCTCTGTATAATAAACGGGGGTATTATAATGAGTGAGAAAATTGAAAATATATTAATCGCCACTGATGGATCTGAGAATGTAAAGAATGCGGTAGATTGGGGTATAGATCTTGCAAAATCAACCGATGCAAAGGTCAAGGCCCTATTTGTCATACCGCCAGTAGGTGTTTCTGCTGCAGTTCGCGGAGAAAGCTGGGCTGAAGGAACGCGTACCCATTTAGAAAAAGAAGGCAGGGAAGCCACTGACTATGTTGTTGAAGTGGGTAAAGCAGCTGGAGTCGAAGTAGAACCAGTTACCATTGAAGATTACCCTTCTGAAGGGATTGTAAACTTTGCTAAGGAAAACAATACAGATCTCATCGTAATGGGGACACTGGGTGCAACAGGTCTAACCCAGCTCTTATTGGGAAGTGTAGCAGAAAATGTCGTACGTCATGCGAAAACGTCTGTGATGGTCGTCCCATAAGACAACCAAACTATAAATAATTCAAAGATGGAACATTTCCATCTTACTATTTTTTTCATGATCAACTAAATAGACTCACCTTTTAAAGCAATATTAAAGCAAAAAACCTTAAACTATACCGGGAATATATAAGAAAGTTCAAAACTCCTCGTTCCGCTACTTATATCCCAAAAAATCACATAGATATAGGGATGGGTAGGGTATAATGCAGGATGAAAATTGTTTTATTCACCATCAGATCACAATGAAAGGAATTTATAGCATCTGATGTAGTTTATTTCCTTGTTCATCAATATACAATAATATTATATGTAATCTTTTCAAAGTACTATTATCTTTTTATTTTTCCATTTTATTTCTATTTCAATATCTTTTTGGCCTTTTTCAATTTTGAAACCGTATTCTACGTCCATGTTGCCATCGGGTATCTCAACATATTCTTGTCCGATCTCTATTTTTCCAGCCTCAATTTGGTTCTTAAACTCATCCAAAAATCCAATAAGTTCCTGTTTATTGTATGAATAATTCTTTTCAATTTCCTTTTCTGGTTCTGTCATATTTTGAAGAATCAGTATATGATATTTAACATAACCTGATATATAGTATAGTTGATAAGAAGAGTCGGGAAATTAATCCTCGCTGTTGCACTTAAAAGATAAAACCTGATATATTGAAAAATATGAGTGTTATTGGGGATGGGTGTACAAGAAAAAGGAATTACCGTCACAAGCCTCGTTAACCCCCCATCGAAGACATATATTGTATATGCATTTATCTATTGTCGATTTTAATTAAAGTCTAAACATACATAAAAATCAATTAAAATGTTATTGAAAATTTCTAATTGCATACAATATTTCTGGCCATTTTGTATATATATAAAGACCACATTTATCAATTTGGAGTGAGAGGAAAGGCAATTCTCACCACAACCAGTCGTAATAGGGATTGCGACTGAAAAGAGGAGTGGGGTATGAGTTGAGAGCATTGGGAAAAGGCCCCTTTGCTCTCAAATCCTCTTTACACTTTGACTGATAGAAGGACTTGAAATGTATTTTTATCATTGCCTTCTTTAACAATAATCCTAACATCCCTGCCCGTAAAATGGCATTTGGAAAAGTTTTGGAACTTTCAGCCAATTAATCGTTTCAGTTTTTTCAGTGAATAGGTGTTCGCAATATCATCCTTTGTAAGCCATCCTCGGCATGCTTGTCCGATACCGTATTTCATGAAATCCAGTTGTGCAGAGGAATGACTGTCGCTGCTTATGCAAAACTTGAGGTCATATTCTTTGGCCTGTAAAATCAGGTTGTCGTTAAGGTCAAGCCTTTCGGGCTGGCTGTTTATTTCCATAAGTTTACCGTTTTCTGCCGCGGTTTCGAAGATTTGGTCAAGGTCAACATCATATGCTTCCCGAATACCGATCTTGCGGCTTGTAGGATGTCCCAGCACATGCAGGAATTCATTTTGCAGGGCCGTAGTTATCCTTTCAGTCATTTTCTTTTTGGAAGACTTATAACCGGAATGAATAGATCCCACGACAATATCCATTTCCTCAAGAATGTCATCCGGACAATCCAAACTTCCATCAGAAAGGATATCCACTTCAATACCTTTCAGGATATCTATATCAAAATCCTCGCGGAGGCTATCTATTTCCTTCCACTGATCTTTTACCTTATCGGTCCCTAAACCACCGGCAATCTTGCGGGATCTGGAATGATCAGTGATACCAATATACTCATATCCCAATTTATCGGCCTGTGTGATCATAGAATTGAGGCTATCCGTACCGTCACTGTAAGAGGTATGGACATGCAGATCACCCCTGATATCTTCTAATTTCACCAGTGAAGGAAGTGTATTTTTTGCACATTCCAGCTCTCCCCTGTTTTCCCGCAGTTGTGGCGGAATGAAATTTAGACCTAATTTTCCGTAGATCCTATCTTCTTTTTTTCCTTCAATCTTTTTTTTGGAATCCTCTTTAAACAATCCATATTCAGAAAGCTTATAGCCTTTCGAGAGGGCAAGATTTCTCAGTTCGATGTTATGATCCTTTGAACCTGTAAAATACTGTAATGCTGCTCCATAACTACTTTCAGGAACCACTCTCAAATCTACATGACCGCCGTTTTGCAATATTATTGTACTGCGTGTCTTACCCCGGGATTCAACCTCGTCCACATTTTCAAAATTAACAAAGGCATCCATGACTTCTTCAGGATCCGAAGCAACAACCAGTATATCAATATCCCCGATCGTTTCCTTCATCCGCCGCAGAGATCCAGCATAATCTATTTTTTTCAGGGTAGTGTTTTCTTCCATATAAGCTATAATTTCTTCAGCCAAATCCATTGCTTTTGGTAAAAGCATGCGTTCATGGCTTTTTTCGTATTGGGAAATTGCTTTATCCAGATTTTCTTCAGTCTTTTTTCCAAACCCTTCAAGTTTGCGGATCTCCTGATTTTTAATTGCCTCTTTCAGATCGGGTATTGATTGTATGTCAAGTTCATCCATGAGTTTTTTTGCCTTTTTAGGACCAAGCCCTCTAATCTTTATTATATTACTAGCACCCCTGGGAGTTTGCTTTTTTATCTTTCTAAATTCTTCCACAGACCCGGTCTCAATATATTCAACAATGTGGTCTGCAATACGGCTCCCAACACCGGGAATATTTTCCAATCCTTCCCTGCCCTTTTTTGAGTAGAGCCCTGAGATGTCTTCCCTCATATCCCCTATTTTTCTGGCTGCTTTGCGGTATGCACGAGGTTTCCACTCTACTTCTTTATATTCAAATATATCCGCAATCTCATAGAGCAGTTTGGCTATTTCCCGATTGATCATTTCAGATGTTTCACCTCTTCAACTGTAGTTGCATTCTCTGGGCCTTTGTCATACCTTATTCTAAGGAAACGTGGAAACCTCATGCATATCCATTCCCTGAATTTTCCTGACCTGATGTATGGGAGGGACTAGAAGTAATCTCCGAACCAATTACTTCGATGACAACAGCTGGTTCAATATATTTATCTGGTTGCATATTACTGTCTACCAAAATGTTGACAGGTTGTTTTTCAACGGCATATTTTTCTAGAAGATCGTTGATTTCCGCAAAGTCTTCATCTTTGAAACCCGTACCCACTTTAGCCAGAGTTTCATACCTTTTTTCGCTTTTATTGAGCACAGCACATAACAATGCTCCAAATGAACCTTTGCGCCTCCCTTTACCATGATAACTTCCAACAATCACCAGGTCAAAGGTTTCTCTTACGTCTTCAATATATTCCTTTTTCCACTTAACCCACAACCAACCTCTTTTTCCCGGCCTGTAAGTGGATTTAGCCTTTACTGACTTAATAATTATGCCTTCCATCCCCTTCTCCTCACAAGCATCGAAAAAACGCTGTATCCGGGAGAAATCTGCACTCACAACCCGACCTGCAAGTTTTACTTTTTCTGTCTCTACGAGATTTTCTTCCAAAACTTGTCTTCTTTCAGGATAAGACCTATTCATCAGGGATTTACCATCGAGATATATAACATCAAAGAAAAAAAACGGCAACAGGGATTTTTTCCACATATTCCTTGACATGATACTTTCGCCTGCGCTGCATAAGCTCCTGGAAAGGAAGGAACTCCCCTTGCCTATAGGCAACTATTTCTCCATCTAAGACAACTTTTTCAGCTTTTACACTTTCGCGAACAGCCTCAATGACATCAGGAAACTGTGCAGAAATATCAGTTAGCCGCCTTGAGAACGCCTTTATATTATCTCCGTCCACATGTACCTGAACCCTTTCTCCATCATATTTTTCCTCGGCTGCCATGGTTGCAGAGAATTTCTCATTCAGCCCCTCCATAGTATCTACCCTGCTGGCTAGCATCATCTGGACAGGCCTGCCAATTTTAATGGAAAACTTACCCAGTGAACTCATCCCGTGCTTTGCCAGAGACTCGCCAAGCTGACCGATATCAGTACATATATTGTATGTATTTTCCACTTTGGCTGTATTATTCCGGCTACCTGTAAAAGCCAGAGCCAGAGCTTCCAGAAGAAATTTCTCACCAAAACCCAGCCTCAGATTTCCCCGTGCAATACGCATAATATATCTGGATTCCAAAGGCCTGGCCTGTGACAGGACTTCTGCGAGTAGATTTATCTTTCTTTTGTGGCTACCCTTTCCCGAAACGTCCCTTATCTGCACAAAATGCTGAAAAACATACTTGAGTGTAAGTGAACTTCGCTGTCTATCATTAAGATCAGAAGCCACATCCCCCAGATCTCCTTGATTCTCAAATGCAATCTCTACTTTTTCCATATCCACATCATAGGCCTGGGAGATGGCTTGTATACCATATTTATCTCCAATTCCCAAATCAATTTTTTCAAAACGGGGACCTATTGTACCCAGTGCAAGGTATGCGGTTATTTTCACCTCTGCCGGCTCAAGTCTTTGAAAATGCTCTGCCAGCAATTCAATTATTTTCTTATGAGATGTAGAATTATCTAATTTTTCATAAAGTTTCACAAGTTTCCGAAATGACTCCATGCCCTCCCCACCTTAAAAGATCCTGTACAATCTTTGTGTTTACTACCAGAAATAGTTTTAGATAGTCTTATAGGCGATACTTTTAACAACCATCAAAAAAGAAGAATGTATGGAAGGTATGGGGCTGATTTGTAACTGTGGTGGAAGAATTTGTTTCATTCTGGTTTAACCGCAGGTATAAGAAATCAGAATATCCTGTTCGCATGCCTTTCATTTAATAGGAGTAGGAAAAATGAATGGAAGTGCACCTAAATTTTTGTCAGCAAGTACAATCGAAAAAGACAAAGTAGAAGATTTAAACGGTGAAGACATTGGCCATATAGAAGAACTGATGATTGACCTTGACTTTGGTACGGTTGCCTATGCAGCCCTTTCCTTCAAAGACAAGTTATTTGCAGTTCCCTGGGAAGCATTGTCTCTGAAAGAAGGAAAGCACAGGTTTGTATTTCATCACGACAGGTCTCTGCTTGAAGAATCGGAAGGATTTGATAAAGATAATTGGCCTTTGTCCAATGAGCGCAAATGGCTGACGGATGTCTATGCAAAATATGGATTTGCTCCTTACTGGGAGAAATAATCTCCCAGTTAAGTTTTATATTGGATAGTGCTTCTCACACTACACTTTGTTTTCCTATCAAAAATCCAGTGTACCAATAATACGTGCAATACTGTAATTTTGTATATCTGCATAATCTACCCTCAACTCCCATATTGATGTGGGTGGCACAGCTATTTAGGAATTTTGTGGCATAGAGGACCTGCAATAATTACAACTACAAACGTGTTGAAATAAGGATCGTACCATATGGTTAGCCTAAATTATTATTAATGATTCTCATTGGCATACTCCCTATTTATGGAATGGAAAGCAATAATTTTTTAGCCTTATGATTTGCAATGTAGTTTATGATATGATAAAATAGGGAACAGTACAATCAATCCAAATAACTAGCACTTTAATTTATATCTGTACTGTGAACTTCAGATAATAGTAGAACAAATATCCATGATTATACATGTAATAGAAATTAACTTAAATTTTAATAGTAATTCGATTTGAACTGATAAATAACAGCAATAACAAAATATATGTTGTTAGTTTGCTAAATTGTTCATGAATAATATTGTTCATAATTAATAAATCCGGATTTTTTTATATAGATGCGAATCCTAGTGTATAATAGAGGAAGTATCAGGAAGTATCTGTGGAAAATCATGATCCAAAAAAGCAAAATCTCCGGAAAGGGCACGTTTAAAAGCCACCCAGCATGCTATCTTACAGCAAAAGCAGGAATGTTACTGGTAGCATCTATATTTTTCTGGCATATATTTACAAATACAGGTGCAAAAACGGTTCAAACCCTGGGATCTGCTGGTATCATAATCGAGCCGACCATGTTCGGTGAAATGTTCCAGTATCCGATATACGCAGCAATAGGACTCTGTGCATGGGCAATGATAATAATTGCACTGGCATCCACTCCAATAATATTCAATAGTCGATTATTCTCATACAGAAAAAATATTCCTACCATTCATCCAGGGAATTAAAGCAATCTCGAGAATAACTACTTCTCGATTTTAATTTCAGTATTAGTTATACAATTTTCCATTTAGAAAAACAGCTATCTCATCCTTATTCCTTCTGCTACACAGACATTGGATTTATACTATACAAACTGCCAACATAACAATTCATACACTTTCTAAATTTTGAAAGTTATAAATTGATTTTCTAAAAAATATTCATCAAGAGGTACTGTGAACGTAAATGTACCTACCCTTATCAACTTCACTGTCCAGCCAGATACCCCCACCATGCATTTCTACATATTTTTTAACAAGGGCAGGCCCAGACCGGCCTCTCTCAATGATGAACATACCATTAAAACGGTAATCAATACCTGATAAAAAAGAAAATAGACTTTTTTAGATCCAAACAATCATGCCAGAGAATTGTTCTTATCTGCTATTTCATCGTTAAGAGGATCAATTTCATCATGATATGATTCTATGTAATTAGAAACCTCTTCAGCTTCTGGATATCTGGCGATATGATATATAGCATCCCCTTCATGAACCAGCGGCAGATTTGTCTTTCCGATCACAATCCCAAAAATTGAACACATAACTTTTGTTTCAACCTCACCCAGTGGGTCACCTACATAGGCCAGTAAATCTCCTTTTTTGACCAATGTCCCCAGAGGAGATATTGAACGTAATATTCCGCTTTTAGGAGACCTGACCCATTGGGTCGATTTAGAAATCACAGTCTTGTAACCTTTCTTTTTTCTGGCCCTTGTTCTCATACCTAAATGATGCATAACTCCAAGTATACCCCTTACACCTGCTCGAATTGCGACCTCATCAAAACGAAGTGCTTCACCTGCTTCATATAATAGAAATGGTATATTTTTCTCACGAGCAGCTTCACGCAGAGAGCCGTCACGCAATTCAGTATTGATTATGACCGGTACGCCAAAAGCACGGGCTAAAGCTTCTGTTTCTGTATCATCTAACAGACATGCACGTATCTGAGGTAAATTTTCCCGGGCAACAGCTCCTGTATGAAGATCAATTATATGACTGCAATGTTCTACTACTTCGGCCATCAAGATATTTGCCAGTCTGGATGCCATTGAACCTTTTTTAGAACCCGGAAAAGAGCGGTTCAGATCTCGCCTATCAGGTAAATAACGAGACTGGGAGACAAAACCAAAAACATTTACAATTGGTATGGTTATAAGAGTGCCCTTGAGATTATTGATTGTTTTATGTGCAAGGACACGACGAATAATTTCTACACCGTTGATCTCATCCCCGTGAATAGCAGCACATACGAGTAGGCAGGGGCCAGGTTTGCGTCCATGTATAACATGAACTGGCATTGAAGCCGATGTGTGAGTATAAAAGCTGGGAATCGGTAATTCAATGGATTTCCTTGTTCCTGGCTGGATCGTATTTCCTGCTATTGTTATCGGTGGTTGCATCGATTAACCTTTCCCTTTGGTTCGTGTCTTACCAAATTTACTGTTTTTCTCAATATAATCAATTATCATACCTGCAATATCTTTGCCAGTACTGGATTCTATACCTTCCAAACCTGGACTAGAATTTACTTCCATCACCACAGGTCCATGATTGGAACGTAAAAGATCAACACCTGCAACATTAAGTCCCATTATTTTTGCAGCACGTACAGCCGTTGAACGCTCTTCAGGTGTGATTCTGATAGTAGTTGCTGTTCCTCCCCTATGTATATTTGAACGGAATTCACCTTCTGGCCCCTGTCTTTTCATGGATGCCACAACTTTACCCCCAACAACAAAACAGCGTATATCGGCTCCCTTGGATTCCTTTATGTATTCCTGCACCAGGATATTTGCATTTACACCCATAAATCCTTCAATAATACTTTCTGCAGCTTTTTGTGTTTCTGCAAGCACTACACCTATACCCTGAGTACCTTCAAGAATTTTAACAACAAGTGGAGCACCACCAACCATTTTTACCATGTCTTTTACATCATCGGGTTTGCTTGCATACACAGTCACAGGCAAACCTATACCCCTGCGGGAGAGTAACTGTAAGGAGCGTAGTTTGTCCCTGGAACGGGTAAGTGCAACTGATTCATTCAAAGGAAAAACACCCATCATCTCAAATTGTCGCAAAACTGCAGCACCATAGAATGTAACAGATGCACCTATACGGGGAATTACCGCATCAAAATCGTTCAATTCCTCGCCTTTATAGTGAATGGAAGGTTTGTGAGAAGTAATATTCATGTAAGCGCGCAGTACATCTATAACCTGAATTGTATGCCCTTTCTTTTCTGCTGCTTCAATTAAACGACGAGTTGAGTAAAGTTTCTTATTCCTTGACAATAAAGCAATCTTCATTCGTTTACCTCAGGTTTTATCCCATATAGTTCGTATAATGTTTTTGTATCCAGTTTCCCACACATAAATGATGCAGTCGGATTTACCATTGCTCTTTTCTTAAGTGCATTACGCCCCAGTAACATCTTGAAACGCATAGTATCCCGGCCCGTAAGCGTTAGTTCAATGGGATATATATAAGTGTCAAAAACAACAGGTGTTTCGATGACGTAACGCATCTCCCTATGACCTCCAGAATCGGTCACCTGACGTCTATCCTTAAGAGGTGCGTTACATTCAATATAGAAATTTAAGTTTTTTTGAATGGGATGAACCAGAAATCGAACCATATCAATATTATTCTCTCTGTAAATCTCGATATCAAACGCATGAAGTGAAGATGTTCTGGCGCCTGTATCTACTTTCGCTTTTATGGCATGCAGTCCTAATTCGGGTAGTGCAACCCACTCCCTCCATCCAAGCATCAAGCCCTGTTCTTTTTTAGTCATAAGACATCTTCACTGTGAACTTTTTTGACATATCATTCTAAGTAAAAAGGACCTATTCCTTAGCAAAGTGGTGTTTACGCAAATGATACATCTATTTTCATAACTTTAAGAAGCAAATCCAACTTAGAGTATATATATGTTTTTGCAAGATTTTTATTGACTTCAAAATATACTTAACTTAACATGGTGCCTAAATTATGCTTTATCCACAGAAATGTTCATGAATAATATTGTTCATAATTAATGGGTCCGGATTTTTTTATATAGATGCGAATCCTGATGTGTGCTATAGTAAGTACCTATGGAAAATCATGATTCGAAAAAACAAACTCTCCAAAACGGGCATTTTCAGAAGCCATCCAGCATTTTATCTTACATCAAAAGCGGGAATATTGTCAGCAGCATCTATATTCTTCTGGCAAATGTTCACACACACAGGTATCAAAATGATCCATACCCTGGAAACTGTGGATATCATAATAGATCCGGCTATGTTCGGGGACCTGTTCCAGTATCCAGTATATGCAGCAATCGGACTCTGCACATGGGCATTGATAATAATTGCACTGGCAGCCACGCCTATAATTCTTAACAGTCGGCTTTTCTCATACAGGAAAAATATTCCTGCCATTCATCCCGGAAATTAAATTAATCTCCGGGAAAATTTTGAAAATCAGATTTTTGATAAAATTTTCCATATAGCAGTGAATTCTAAACATAGATAATTTCTCGTCCTATTTCCTGCTTTTTGAAGAATACATTGTTATAATAAATTGAATGTTAACTAAACCCAACCAAAGTCCCACTAACTTCACGAGGAAGCCTATAGAACATAATTAAAATTAACTTAAGCGGTATTCAAATACCAAACTACAGAATTGGAATTGAAATAAAAATAGGGATTTGGGAAATACCCAAATCTTTTTTTTTGCAAAATCAGAAGATTTAAACTACTTCACCGAATGCGAATTTACGCATTACTTTGGTGACTTTAACAGTGACTTCATCGCCGACTTCGGTGTTTGGAACAAAGATGACAAAGCCGCTAACTCTTGCAATGCCGTCTCCTTCTCTTGCGATATCTTCGATGGTCACTTCATAACTTTCGCCAGCTTCTACTGGTGCACTTGAATCCATGTTGTTAAACAAATATTACACGTCCTTTCTAATGAAGCTTAAAACAGATAATTAACTAGTTGGAAAACATAGGAAAATAGTAAATACGGTAAAAGTAAAAACGTATAAACCTAATATTTATCGCAGTAGCCTTAATCTCTTGAAAGCAATCACAATACGATGTTATGGTATATATACCTTTTGAATAGGGAGGTGTGAAAAATAAAATCTCCCTGTGGCTGGATTACTTCTTCTCTTCCGATAACAGAATTTTCACAAGGGCAGCTGCAACATCCACTGAAGCATAATCTTCTTCCAGTAAATTTTCGACCCAGTGCTCATATTTGCCAATGTGCCCATCATCGATTATCTTCTTGACGTTTTGTGACAGCATTTCAGCCCTGATATCTTCAACATCACTCTGGGAAGGAACATTTTTCCTTGTGATCTTTGCCTTTGTGTGTTTTTGTATATTTTTGATCTTACGGATGTCCTTACCGGAAGCAAAGGTTATTGCAACTCCTTCTTTGCCTGCCCTACCGGTTCTGCCTATCCTGTGGACATATGATTCCTCATCCTGAGGAATGTCATAATTGAAAACAGCCTCAATGTTCTCCACATCGATACCACGGGCAGCAACATCGGTTGCAACGAGTGTCTCAATTTCCCCTTTCCTGAAATTGGACATGACACGTTCCCTTTGTGCTTGTCTCATATCACCATGCAGTCCATCTACAAGATAACCTCGTGCTTTGAGAGTTTCAACCTGTTTATCGACATTTTTCTTGGTATTACAGAAAACAAGAGATGACTTGAAATTGTAAATATCTATCAAACGACACAAAACTTCGGTCTTTGCATTGCTTTTGACTTCGAAATAGAATTGTTCAATCTGGGGAACCGTTAATTCCTTATGAACAGTCTTTACCATCTGGGGATTTTGCTGGTATTTCTTTGTGAGTTTAATAATTGGCTGTGGCATCGTAGCAGAAAATAGAACTGTCTGCTTTTGGCTAGGCACGCGACTGAGAATAAATTCAATATCCTCCCTGAAACCCATATCAAGCATTTCATCAGCTTCATCAAGAACCAGCATTTTAACACCATCAAGTTTCAGTGTCTTCCTCTGGATATGGTCCAGAACTCTCCCGGGAGTACCAATTACAATGTGTACGCCTCTTCTCAGGGCCTTTATCTGCCTGTCTATTGGTTGACCACCGTAAACCGGTAACATTTTGGTATTCTGGTACTTGGCAAGGTTGCTCATCTCCTCAGCAACCTGATTTGCCAGTTCTCTGGTTGGACAGAGGACCACTACCTGGACCTTCTTACTTTTGACATCCAGCATTTCAAGAGCAGGTATCCCAAAGGCAGCAGTTTTACCGGTACCGGTCTGCGCCTGTCCTATTACATCCTTACCTTCCATAAGATAGGGAATAGATTGAGACTGAATAGGAGTGGGTTCCTCAAAACCCATGTCTTCAACTGCACGTTCAATATTTTTCGATAGATTCAAATCTTTAAAAGTTAATGATTCCATGGTAAAATTCCTTTTATATTCTGCTATCACAGTATCCTGAAAAATTGCCTGACACAGAATAGGTGCCTGTATAGGCATCTTTGGGGATAATGATGATTAATTAAATGTACTTGTTCTAAATGTTTCTTTAAACAAAAAGAGGCATGATCCATAACAACGGCAAGTATATAAAGGTTGTCGGTAAGCAAAGGATTTCATAAAATGGTTTTAATGAAACTGTATATATTTAGTGGTTCTTTACAACGAGCCTATACTGAAATTGCCAAATAAGCCCAATCTAAAAGCAAAAAATAGAAAAGTATATCAAAGAAAAATAATCAAATATCCGCAGACTCACTTTGCTTACTGCCTGTTTCCTGTTCTTCCACCACGTCCCTCTGCTGTGCCACTGCTTCGGCGTGTGCAACCGCGCCGCGAAGTCCTTTACGTCTTCTGTCCAGGGAGCGCAAAGATTCGCCTCTGCCGTATAGCAGGAGTACATCATTAACTTCAATACGTGTGGATGCTACAGGGGCTCCAATGTATTTACCGCCGGGTTTTTGGATACCAAGAATCAGTACTCCCTCATCCACAAGGTTCAACTCATTCAGGACTTTGCCGGCCAGCCAATCTTCAGAGCCAACTTCCAGTTCTGAAACCTGATAATCCCCACCCAGGTAAATTAGGCTTGCAGAATCCGATGTCTGGATATCAGTCCATCTGGTAAGAGAAAAAGTGATAACACGGCTGAGAAATCGATCGGCTTTTTTGCTACGGGTAATGATTAAAATCACTAGCATACCAAGTGTAATGACAACGATATAACTTAGCAGTGTATCAGACGAGGGACTCAGGAAAACAAGGACTACAGAGGCCATCAGGGTTATTATTCCGGCATTTCCCACAAGCATAAGCAACATCAGTATCCTGCGCCTTACAGGATGATTCATCATTTTTTCAGATTCCGTGGTAGTAAATCCCGCACCTGTAAGTGCAGACCTTGCCTGAAAGCGTGCGACTTCACGGGAAAGACCGGTTAGGGTTAATGCAATCGTGGCTATACGATTGATAAAAAGAGATAAAATAATTACTGCAAAAACCGTAATAAATGCCGCTATCATTTAGAAGTTTGCTCCTAGTGTCCTATTGGACCTGAAACCATTTATCATTTTCTGAGTTAATGGAATGACAAAATAAACAAAAACAATAGGAGAGGAGGAAAATTAGGCAATTCGGTGAATTGCCCTTTAATGATCAGCTGATAAGGTTGGCATAAGCGGCCAATCTGTACAGAGAAAACAATCCGAATGCCAGAATAACCATCATGAAAACCATTTCATAAATGGTCATGCTACGGTTTGCTTGTCTGGTAAGATCACTTTTCTCATGTATAGATTCATTTTGGTAAATTTCCATTTACTAACCTCCGTTTATCTATTATTCACATATATTGTGATGTTTAATCATTACAAATATCTATAATGATTTATCATTAATAAACCTTTCTGCCCACTATAAACCACACCCAAAATTTGCCGGCATCCGCAAATAAATATTGTGAAAAACTCGCATCTATGCCATTTTAATATAATCTAATCCTTCTGTACTCCATAATAGGCAATATATTATGTACAAAGCCCCATCAATTCGACAAAGGCTTAAGAAAAGACAGCAGCAAGCAAATCTTTGTGTCGAGTATGTATATCTGCAATAAATTAAAACAGTTATTCATGAAAAAATGTGGAAAATATCGGATCAATGATGCACATTGCCATTATGGAACAAATTCAATCTTTATGACAATGGCGCTACGGCCCACCACCAGAATCAGCAATAACATACAAAGGCTGCAGGAGAACATGGATCGGAACAATGTTGAAAACTGTGTTCTTTTTGCACAACCCGAACCGTCAAACACTTTCGGGCATTTCTGGAAAGGCCTGTTCTACCATCTCAAAAATAAATCCCCAGACCCTGATGAACCATACTCTGGTTGGAAGATAGATTATACCAGAGCAAACGAAGAAATATGGTCAATTGATGATGACCGGGTCGCTTTTATACCGTTTATAGCTGCAAATGATAGTGCCGAAAATATTGCAAAATATGAAGATGAAAACGAAAAACCTCCTGCAGGGATAAAGTATTATGGAATCTATGGAAATATGCCTGATGATTCAATTCTGAGTTATATGAATGAAAACTGTATGAACCTCCTTTTACACATCCCGATGGCGTGTAGTAAAGACCCTTGTAGATTACTGGATAAAGTGGAACAATACCCGGATATTAATTTTCAGATTGCACATCTGGGGGATGGGATTCCTGAAATTATAAAAGCAGTTGATGATCTTGACAATCTCTATCTGGATACGGCAATGTCAAACCATGAAGCATACAGGTACATGTATAAAGAACATGGCACGACTACTGAGGATATAATAACCGGCCAGCCTGAAGGAAAAGTCCTTTTTGGTTCAGATGAACCCTGGGGAAACCTTCAGGAACAACTCCAAACCATACTTAAACTACAGGAAGAGGGAACTCTTTCAACAAAGGATGTTGACAGAGTGTTGTACAAAAATGCAGCACATTTATGGGATTTCTGAACTGCAGGATAACTTCAAGTAATAGCAATCCCAAACTGTTATCGCATTGTTTGATTTGATTATGATCTTTTTAAGGAGGATAAATATGTCAAAAAAGATGTGCTCCTGGAAAAAAGATGATATAAAGAAAATACAAAGGAATTTAAAAAAACTTATTAATAATCCTTCATATTACTGCAATAAATATGGCAGGGTTGTAAAGGATGACAAAAACCTCTGCAAGGCCAAAAAACTATAAACTGGCCTTGAAATGGTAGCATTAATCTCCCGCATTATTCTTCTCTGTACCGTTTTCTCCTACAAAAACTTCTCCAAACAGCGAATTATCATATATTCAGATATTCGATGCTTCCCTTTATGCTTGCTGAAGATTCCTTTAGTGCCTGTTTCTGCTCTTCTGTCAGTTCCAGCTCTATTATCCCTTCAATGCCATCACAACCAATTTTGGCAGGTACACCGAAATATATTCCTTTCTGGCCGTATTCCCCCTCCAGATAAGCAGAAACAGGTAAGATTCTCTTTTCATCCCTCAGGATTGATTCAACCATCTGGACTATGGCAGCAGAGGGTGCATAAAAGGCACTACCCTGTTTGAGAAGAGCAACGATTTCAGCACCACCATGAATAGTACGTTCTACAAGTCCTGCAATGACATTTTCTCCAAGCAATTCTGGCAGAGGCGTCCCGAATACTGAAGAATGCTGGGGAAGGGGAAGCATCTGATCCCCATGACCACCTATCACCATTGCTTCAACATCTCTTTTGGAGCAGGCAAGCTCATCGGCAATAAAACTGGCAAAACGTCCTGTATCAAGTATTCCACTCATTCCAAACACACGATTTGGTTCAAAACCGGTGACTTCCAGGGCTACATAAGTCATTACATCAAGAGGATTGGTAACAGCAATAACAATAGAATTAGGTGCATATTCTTTGATGTTCTCACAAACATCTTTCATGATTTTAGTATTGATATTTATCAGATCAGCCCGGCTCATACCGGGTTTCCTTGCAGCACCGGCAGTTATGATAACAATATCTGAATCAACAATGTCCGCATAGTCATTACTGCCCTTGATTTTAGTATCATATCCTACTATAGATCCTGCCTGCATAAGGTCCAGGGCTTTTCCCTGAGGTAAACCTTCAACTATATCCACAAGGACAATGTTACCGAATTCCATTTCGGCAAGTCTCTGCACAGTAGTTGCACCAACATTCCCTGCTCCTATTACCGAGATTTTAACCATGGCAAAAGCACCTTTGATGCGATTGTTTTAAGAGGATATCAAATTAGAATTTTTTATAATTAAACCTATTCTTTTGCTACTTAAATTGCTGTTCCATATTAGAGGCATTTTTGAAAACATTGGTTTAAAATATACAGAAAATATAACTGGAGTTGATATATAGAATGTAAATTAACCAAAAACGGTGAAAAATGTGCAAGACATCCTGATTTTCACGATAACCATAGTATTAATTACAATTCTTCTCTGGAAGATTAGATTGCCACCTTTCCTTGTACTAACAGGTGCAGCCCTTTTTTATGGCATATTCAGCGGAATGCAGCAAAACGCAATCGCAATGGCAACACAGGGTGCAGGCAGGGTATTTGCACTCCTTGCAATTCCTATATTTTCAGGGTCATTAATTGCCCTGGTAATAAGACAGGAAAATTTTGCGCAGCGGATTGTCTCGGATATGCAAAAAATATCCGCACGACCCACCCTTACATCAGGAATTGCAGGTTACCTGTTATCCATCCCCCTCATGTGCTGCCTGACAGCTTATGTAGTAATGGTCCCTCTTGTTGAAAACCTGAAAGTAAACTCCGAGATCAGGAAGAAATGTTATTACGCTACTGCAATTGGAAGTACACTTTCTTTTGTCCTTCTGTACCCACTTCCTGTAATATACAGTATTACAAGAAGTCTCAATTTTAATGTTGATGCTGGCTTCAACCTGGCTGCAATCACTATATCTGTAATTCTCTTTATCTTTGGATACCTGCTTATTTCAAAAAGAGGAGAACACAAAGATACATGGAAAGAAAGAGAATTGTCAGCAAATGAGTCACCTATTGGATGGGTCCCCTTAATACTGCCCATTGTATTCCTGGCAATTGGTCATTTTTTACCGGGAGCTTCCCTGCTGGCGGATATCAATCTTGCCATTATTCTTGCAGCCAGTTTTTCCCTTTTACTGGTAAAAAAAGAAAATCTGGATATCGTTTTTGAAAAGGGCACCCGCAATGCCGGTATGATATTACTGGACCTCTGCGGTGCCGGGGCGCTTGGAGGAGTAATTGCTGCAAGTTCATTTGCAGAAAATGTCTATAATCTTATCGGACACATAATACCTGCTCTTTTCATCCCGTTTATTTTCGCCGCGATAATACAGACTGCGCAGGGCTCCAGGGCTGTCACTGCAATAATAACATCATCCATACTCGCCTACAGCCCCTATGTTTCAGATGTGGCAACCATTCCCCTGATATTGATGATTTCAGCTGGCACCATGGTGTTTTCCTACGTTACAGATCCGTTTTTCTGGCTGATCCAGAGAACCACGGGCGATGATGTGAAAACCGTAGTATCGAACTATACCATTCCACTTGCCATACTGGGGATATTACTACTCACTTCAGTCTTACTGATTGATTATTTCCTGTTCTGAAGTGACAACAAATATTAACCAATAAACAAAGACCAAAGATTATGGATCAGAGAATAATCAGGATAATTAAAGGTGACATCACAGAACAGGAAGTTGATGCCATTGTGAATGCGGCCAACAATTCCCTGCTTGGCGGAGGAGGGGTTGATGGAGCAATACACAAAGCTGCAGGACCTAAACTGCTGGATGAATGCAGGACACTGAATGGTTGTGCAACAGGTGAAGCAAAAATCACGCATGGCTATAATCTGCCGGCAAAATGGGTCATACACACAGTGGGACCTGTATGGCACGGCGGAAACAATGAGGAGGACAGAATGCTGGCCAAATGTTACAGTAATTGCCTTAAGCTGGCGGCAGAGGAAGGGATTAAAACTATTGCTTTTCCCGCAATAAGTACAGGAGTCTACCATTTTCCTATACCCAGGGCAGCTGAAATAGCGATAAATGAAGTAATCGATTTTCTGCAAGAAACCCCGGTTTTTGATAGGATTCTATTTGTATGTTTTAATGATGAAACTTTCAGTAACTTCAACAGGCTACTTAATGAGGATAAAAAATGAGTAGAAGATAAAAATAATAGGACTTATGGCAGATTTACCTTCAATATAACTGGGGATAATGTCAGCTACAATTGAAACATCTTTAACCTCTAGGGGATTTGGAGACATTGATGATTGGATTTTCAGATAGAACAGTGGATTGGACTTTCAGATCGGAAAGTCAACATAAAGCATTATATAAAGGAAAGTTGTACAAATGACAGGGACAAGGAGCCTAACACAAGTAGCCTATTATCAAACAGAAATCCGCCAATGCCAGTCAAAATGCAATCAATAAGGAAGAAATACTCACACTCAAAGCAAATGAATCATTATTAATTGCATCTGATAGTGGCTTAAATATCCTCAGAAGGAATACTTATTATAGCTGCAAAGATGGCACATACTGCTAGATATACTATAATTACAATGAAATTGTCTTGAGACAAATATTCAGTTAGAAAGTAAACTATTATAAAAGTAAATGTACTTACAAAAATAATTGTATTCAGAGCTATTTTTCTCATATGCTTTATCACTGTTTGCCAATTCTGTAATTTCCTCTGAGAATTTACTGTCAACTTCAGCTAAAGATATGTCATCACCTTGTGCCTTGTTCAATATATCTCCCCTTATTTTAAAAATAGTTAGAGAACAAGCAGCCAATCAAGCCACCCATAACCTTTTCCACGAAGCGTAATTTCCAGAACATACACATTCAGTATTTAGCTAATTATCTTGCGTTTATTGTGCAGTTTCACTTCCTCTGTAATTCGATGATGGTTGCTTGTTGTGATGTTTCTCTGTCCGTTTTGTACATTTTCACTCAGAGATGCTTGTGTGACTATCATATCTGGTTCGACATTAGGTGCGAGTGGGAGAGATTTATCTGGGTTTCAGATGCAACATAGAAAGAGTGAATCTAGAGGCACATGTGTGGATCGAATCCATGATAGGTTAACATTGAGTGCATCAAGAGCAGACTCTGGTTTTAATTAAGCACCTGCTGGTATACCTCTCCAGTCTTCTTTGCTATATTTTGCCAGTCAAAGTATGATATAACCTTCTCACGCCCTCTTTTCCCCATCAGGCACCTCTTTTCTGGATCATGATATAATCTATCAATCGCTTCTGCGATACTTGCACAGCTTTCCGGCTCTACCAGAACCCCGGTCCGGTTGTGGTCAATGATGTCTGGTATCCCTCCGACTCGTGTCCCAATGCACGCGGTTTCACATGCCATGGCTTCAATGAGCACAATACCGAAAGGCTCGTAGATGCTTGGCAGCACGAACACATCGGAGAGAGAGTATAATTTAATGAGTTCATGCTTGTCCACATGCGGAAGGCAGAGGATATGCTTGTCATGATATATATCCGGCTGGCCGACCATTACCAGCATTATTTCTGGAATATCTTTCTGGAGCCTTCGCACGGCATCAACCAAATACATCACGCCCTTTTGTGAGTCATTCCTTCCAACAAACAGCACAACGAATCGGTTATCAAGTTTGTATTTTCTTTTGATGTCATCCGCATTCTGGTGTTTGAATGTCTCACTATCCACCCCGTTTGGAATAATTGTAATCTTATCATGTTCGATTCCAAATGTTTGCTCCAGTTCTTCTTGTATGGACTTTGATACTGCAATGAACCTGTCCACCATGCCCACCACATTTGACTCCATCATAACACTCAGCCCGTCTGGCTTCGTTCTGTTGATATCTATACTGTGAGCTGTCATCACCAGTGGCAGCTGGGTGCTCTCCTTTGATAATGTAGTAGCTAACTGGATCAACCCACCATGCGAATGTAACAGATCCAGACTGCCACCTGAAAACTGTTTCTTCACCATCGCAGCCACATTGATGTTGGTCTGTATCTTTTTATATGCTGCACTGAAATTATTAGATGCCTGATAATGAAGTTCTGTTGGTCCGTGTACCCATAAATTTCTGATCAACTGTTCGTTCGATTCCTGTACATTGGATGTAAACACATGTACCTGATTATTTCCGATTGCAAGACTTCTGGTTACCTCACCTACATGGATACCCACTCCACCATAAAAATTTGGTGGATATTCATAAGAAAGGATACCTATGTTGACACCAGAGTCGGGTTTCCTTAGACTGAAAACCGTAATTATGCCCCCACACTTCATTCCGTTATAATATCACAGCCAATTGGATATTGTTGACCCTTTAAATTAGAATCCCGATAATTTAATGGCGCCATTTCTCGTTTCCCATCAAGCAGGAAACTACTTTAGCTCATGATGTACATTTATACGTGAGAATATGTATTAAAGGTGATGCTAAAATGCCTAAACCACTCGTTGTTGGAAACGGATCACTGCTGGTGAACCTGGATATAAATGCAAGCATCCGGGACATGTACTTTCCCCATATAGGATATGAGAACCATGTGAATGGTCGACATTGTAGAGTAGGGGTAGAAGTGGATGGGAAAAATCTTGGTATGGTTTCTCTGATAGGGGATGATTGGAGCCACAAACTTGGTTACCAGAAAGATCGGTTGGTAACTGATACCTACTATCGCAATGATCGTCTTGAAGTTGAGTTGAGGTTCAACGAATGTGTACACCCTCATGAGAATATATTTATTCGAAATATAGCAATAACCAATACAGACGCCATAGATGTAGACATGAAGCTACTTTTCAGCCATGATATTTCCCTTTACGAGAATCCGAATGGTGATACGGCTATCTTTGACCCTGCATTGCAATCCATAATACATTATAAGGACTCGCGCTACTTCCTTATTAGTGGTTCACCATACTTTGACCAGTATGAAGTACGTCCAAAAGGGACAGATGAATCTGGTGCTATCAAGTCTGGAGAGCTTAACATGAACTCCATTCAGGTAGGGGCAGTGAAGAGTTTCATCCGTTTTTCCCGGCATCTGGCCGCGGGGGAAACAAAAATAATATATTACTGGATTGCAGCAGGAAAAACTTTCTTTGAAGTCAAGCGGCTCAATGAACTTGTCCTGAATACAACGCCTGAAAAGATGATAAGTGAAGCAGGGCAGTACTATTATTCATGGGTGAACAAAGAAAAGTACGATATGTTTGATCTTCCACCAAAAGTAGTAGATTTATTCAAACACAGTCTGCTTATTATAAAGTCGCAAATTGATTACGATGGCGCGATCATAGCTGCCAATGACAGTGATATTCTTGAAAGGTTCAACATGGATTCATACAGTTACATGTGGCCGCGAGACAGTGCATTTGTCGCTATGGCGCTGGACATAACGCGCTACTCCGGGACTGTGCAAAAATTCTTTAAATACTGCCGGGGACTGCTCCATGATCACGGATATTTCCTGCAAAAATACAATCCTACGGGTACTCTTGCAAGTGGTTGGATGCCTTGGATAACACCTGATGGGCATATCCAACTTCCGATACAGGAAGATAGCACAGCACTTATTATCGTGGCTTTGTGGAATCATTATAAAATGACAAGATCTATCGAGAATATCGATTCGGTCTATCACTCAATGATAATACCAGCTGCCGAGTTCATGACCAAGTACAGGGATTCTTCTACAGGACTCCCAAAACCCAGTTATAATCTGTGGGAGGAGAAAAGAGCGGTCCACAGTTATACATGTTCGACAGTTTATGCGGGACTCATATGTGCTGCCAAGTTTGCAGCAATGTATGGAGACAATAACCTCGCAGAGAGCTACAACACGGCTGCCATGGAAATAAAACGGGGGATCGAGAATCACCTGTATGATAAGGAACTGGGAAGGTTCCTGCGAAGCATCAACCCTAGGGATGTGACCGTAGATGCCAGTCTCTACGCCGTATCCCAGTTTGGGGTGCTCCCCCCGGACGATGCCAGGGTGGTTAGCACTATGAAAAGTATAGAAAGCATACTCTCGGTGAAGACTGAGGTAGGAGGCATCGCTCGCTTCTATAAGGATAAATATCAGGAAGTTGCGCAATACGATCCAGAGATAATACCAGGTAATCCTTGGTTCATATGTACCTTATGGGTAGCACAATGGCATATACAGGTGGCAAAGAGCATCAACGACCTGCAAAACACAAGGGAGATAATACTGTGGGTCACAGATAGAGCCACAGATACCGGTCTGCTGGCAGAGCAGCTGAATCCGTTTGATGGGAGTCCTTTAAGTGTGAGTCCTCTAACCTGGGCACATGCCACATTTGTACTAACTGTCATGGCCTTTGTCAAAAAAGCAAGATCACTGGAGTAACGATAGAGTTAAGCATCGATTTCCGATTAAAATAACTAACTTATCATTACTTTTGGCTGTCAAAGTTGGGTTCAATTCGTGCCCTTCCACTCAATTGAAAACTAATTAATCTTACTTTTTCAAAGAACAAAAATAACATTATTCCAATGACCAATTACTTTCAAAAACATAGAAGATGCATACATATAAAATATTCAAAAGTTATTTGTCCTAGGAATTCGTATGGTAATATTGCAGATAAAGATTGCCTGCTCTATATTTTGGGATATATGAGCGGTTGGGGAGTGGGGTACTAAAAACGATTTTATGCCCGCTCATTAATGAGCCAAACAGGAGTATAGCCATATATATAGATTGTGATTTTATTTCATCGGTTATAAGGCTGATATATTAAAGAGATAGGACCCATTCATAGACTACGCACACGGCACGATAAGTAATGTCATGCTGTAGTTGTAATTTCATGAAATCAGGCAAAATATTGTAGGAGTTGATGATCTTAACACGAAAATATTTGGGAATTATGGCTGATTCCCACGATAATCTGGAAATGATACGTAAAGCAGTGAAGTTCTTCAACGAAAAACAGGTCTCAGCTGTGCTCCATGCCGGGGATCTCGTATCACCCATCAACGTAAAAGGATTCACTGAACTGGAGGCACCTCTTCACCTTGTATTTGGAAATAATGAGGGAGACAGAATCACTATAAAAGAATGGTTTGTAAAACAGGGAGCAAACGTATGTGGTGATTTTGGCACACTGGATATAGAGGATTTACATATTGCCCTGCTACATGGCATAAACGAAAAAGAAATTGAAGCTCTTGCTGCATCCGGTAATTTTGATCTCATTGTCAGGGGACACACCCACCAGGCAGGCAGCCACATGATAGGCAACACACGAGTGATAAATCCTGGGGAGACTGCCGGAGTACTTACGGGAAAAGCTACCGTTGCACTTGTAGATCCTCTTACAAAGGAAACCGAGATAATTGAACTCTAAAAGAAAGGAGGAGGCGTGGTCTGACAACAACGCCCTTTAGGGTCTGCAAAACAGACATAGTATTACAAAAAGTGTCTATTGTAATACTTAATTTTACTTTTCTGCTATTTTTCAATAAATAACTTTTGGTCCGTTAGTTAAATCCCTGTTTACTCTGTTCATTTCGAAAAGTTCAAGTATGTTACTTGCTAACACCCCTCAGTATAAAAGAGGTGTAAAATTGTTGGGCATAGAGGACCCCTACATATGGAGTGCATATGTTCTGTGCATAATAAGTGCCATCGCCTGCATGGCATATGGAATTGCAAAATGGAATGAAGAGGAGGAAGAGGATTGCCTGTAAGTCCGGTCGTTCTTGGTGTAATCGTTCTGGTCTATCTGATGATAGTCTTCTATTGCGGATGGATTGCATACAAGCGCACAAAAGAAGTTGACGATTACATGCTGGCGGGGCGGAAAGTGCATCCGTACATACTGGCCCTATCCTATGGAGCGGCATTTGTCAGTACCTCGGCAATCGTTGGTTTTGGAGGAGTTTCCGCAACTTTAGGAATGGGAACACTGTGGCTTGTCTTCATGAACATCGTGGTGGGAATCTTTGTGGCCTTTGTCCTTTTCGGATCACGCACACGGCGTATAGGTGTGAACCTGGGAGCTGTCACATTCCCTGAACTGCTGGGCAAACGTTTCAACTCAAAATTCATACAGGGTTTTTCAGGTGCTTTGATAGGAGTGTTCATGCCCCTTTATGCAGGGATTGTACTAATCGGAGGAGCCCGATTCATGGAAACATCCCTGGGAATCAATTATGACGTGGCAGTATTTATCCTCACTATTATTGTTGCAGCCTATGTGATCACAGGAGGTTTACTGGCAGTGATGTACACAGACGCCATGCAGGGAACCCTGATGCTTGGGGGCATGACAATACTGCTCATATTAACCTATGTTAACCTCGGTGGAATCACGGAAGCTCACCAGGCTCTCACCGACATGGCATCAATGGTACCGGCAGGTTTAGCCGCAGGTGGACATACTGGCTGGACATCAATGCCTGCATTTGGCACACCGATATGGTGGACGATGGTATCTACAATTATACTCGGCGTGGGAATCGGTGTACTGGCACAACCACAGCTGGCCGTGCGATTCATGACAGTAGATAGCAAAAAATCCCTCAACAGGGCAGTATTTGCCGGCGGGCCTTTTATCCTCATGATGGCAGGAGTTGCCTATATAGTCGGTGCCCTTTCCAATGTGTATTTCCTCGATACACAAGGCCAGCTTGCATTGGATGTAGCAGGCGGTAATATGGACCGCATTATCCCAGAGTACATAAACAGTGCCACACCGGACCTTTTCGTTGCAATATTCATGGTAACCCTGCTGGCGGCTGCTATGTCAACCCTCAGTTCCCAATATCACACAATGGGAACTGCTATTGGTCATGACTTCTACAAAGAGTTCCTCAAAGGTGGTAAATCCGGAAAGACCATATCCGTAACCAGACTGGGAATCGCTGTTACAATCATATTGAGTGTTATCCTTGCCTACATGCTGCCAATCAGCATTATTGCCCGTGGTACAGCTATTTTCTTTGGTCTGTGCGCGGCTGCCTTCCTGCCCGCCTATGCAGGAGCACTGTTCTGGCCGCGTATGACCAGGGAAGGAGCGATTGCAAGTCTTCTCGCAGGGACATTCAGCAGCCTTTTCTGGCTGGCTTTTGTCCATGCAAAGGAAGCGGCTCCCCTGGGAATATCACAGGCTATTTTTGGAATGGAAACCCTGCTCACCGGCACCTGGACCGTTGTGGACCCGATCCTTGTTGCCACACCGATTGCAGCCATTACCGCCGTAGTAGTAAGCCTTGCTACCAAACCAATGCCAGAAGAACACCTCGACAGATGTTACAGGGGATACATCAAAAGATAAGACCAAAAGGCGCAATCTTTAAATCCTTTCCCTTTTCTATTTTATACAGGTGATTTAACCTGTCAACTCTAACAATAATAGCCTGCAGAATGTTCGAAGATGAGATAGCATATCTCATAGAAGAGGATAATTCGGTAGACAATGTGATCATAGTCGAAAATGATGAATCTTATGGTATCAGGGACAAACTCAACAAAGCAGGAGTGGATGTTGAAACAAAAACCATGGTGAATTTGCTGAATAACCCATTGCCTGATAACCAATTCAATATAGTTATCCAGATACTTGAATTTGCCCTGCATGCAATCCCAAAAAATCTCAAGGACGAGGTGTACACAAATACCAAGAGATTGACACCCATCTCCGATGGTATCTTACTTTTTTACGGATTGTGTGGCAATGTACTGTCAGACATAGAGCAGGATTTTGCCGATCATCCCTGTCCGGTGGGAATACTAAGAGAAAATAACGGGGAAACAATCGATGACTGTATTGGTGCCGTGCTTGGCGGCAGACAGAAATATCTTGACACCCTCAAGAGTTTCAAAGGAGAGGGGACTTTTATCCTGACCCCCATGTGGGCAGCTAACTGGAGGGATATGCTCGTTTCTTCAGGATTTAGCAAAGATAAAAACGACATTGAAACATCGAGATATGTCTTTAATGAAATAGGTTACAAGCATGTAGCAAAGCTTGACACCGGGATTAATTACGAAGAGGATTTCCATCAAAGAGTCGATGAGTTCGCGGATTTATTTGACTTTGATATACTGCATGTGCCGGCAAACCTGAACACATTAAAGCAGTGCTACAGCAATTTCAAAAAGGAGTTATATTGACCGAAAAGTATCCGGGCCTTTTCCATAAAGTTATTAAAGGTAATTCCTATTCATTAGCGGACAATAAATCAGGTGATGAATTGACACGCATACTTGCAACAGGAACCTTTGATATACTTCACCCGGGTCATCTCTACTATTTGGAACAGGCCCGGAAGTATGGCAGTGAACTATATGTCCTTGTTGCACGGGACTCAACAATTGAACATAAGCCTAAACCCATAGTTCCTGAAAAACAGCGGCTTGAAATGGTTAAAGCTTTAAAGGTTGTGGACCATGCCCTGCTGGGAAGCGAAGAAGATATGTTCAAACCCCTCGAAGAGGTACAACCGGATATTATCGTACTGGGCCACGACCAGGTATTCGATGAAAAAGAACTCGAAGATAAACTTCAAAAAAGAGGATTCAAGACAAAGGTAGTTCGCCTCGGAAAGCCCCGGCAATGTCCCCTTTGCAGCAGTGGCAGAATTATAAAAAGAATCCTGGAAAGAAAGAGAACAGAATTATAAAAGGCAATTCTCAATCCTTTCAAGAGCTTCTCTTATCCTTTCCTGTGAAATGGCATATGAAAGCCTCATGAAATTGTTACCACTTGGGCCAAAAGCCGAACCGGGAGTAGCAGCAACGTGGGCATCTGAAAGTAATTTCTCAGCAATCTCTTCACCATCCCCATACTCGCTTACATCCGCAAATGCATAGAATGCACCCCTGGGACGGCTGCAATGTATACCGATATCATTCAACCCATCTACAAGGATATCGCGACGTTGCCTGAATTCGGCTACCATGTCCTCAACAGGTTGCTGGTCACCTTCCAGTGCCTCAATGGCACCATATTGAGCAAACGTTGTAGCACTGCTGACAGAATGTGACTGGATTTTCTGGAAATCATGGAGGAAAGCTTCATTGGCAGCGACATAACCTAGCCTCCAGCCTGTCATCGCATATGATTTGGAAAAGCCATTTACAGTAATAGTGCGGTCCTGCATCCCTTCCATAGCACCGATACTGTAGTGTTTTTCATCATAAAGTATCTTCTCATAAATCTCATCGGAGAGAACCAGCAGATTATGATCAATGGCAAGGTCTGCTATTTCCTTTAATTTGTCCTTGCCAAATACACCACCTGAGGGATTGCAAGGGGAATTGACAACTATCAGGCGAGTTTTATCTGTAATGTGATCTCCAATATCATAAGGAAGAAAGCCATTTTCCGGATCTGTAGACACCCATTTAGGATTTGCTCCTGCAAATTTGATACATGGTTCATAGGAAACCCAGGCAGGGTCGAACAGGACAGCCTCATCGCCATCATCAAGTACAGACATCATAACTTCGAAGATTGCCTGTTTGGCTCCCGGTGTAACCATCACATTGGATGCATCCAAATTCAGATTGTTCTCTGTTTGTAATTTTTTGGCTATAGCTTCGCGCAGCGGTTTGATACCCGCAGAGGGAGAATAATGAGTTTCTCCGCTATAAAGCGCCTTGCATGCAGCATCACTGATGTGTCCGGGTGTATCAAAATCAGGTTCACCCAGACTGAAACTAATTACATCAATGCCGTCATGCTTGAGCTTATTTGCTATATTTGCTATACGGATTGTCGGGGATTCAGCCACTCGGGCCAATCTTGAAGATGCCATTAATAGTCCCTATGAATAGATTTAGAGACGCCTGATAAGTTTTACCGCAGCCTCTACAGCCCTCTTGGCATAATCGACCCTCTGGTGAGCCTCCATGCGACTCATACCGGGGCCCGCGATTCCCAGAGTGACAGGCTTGTTGTATTCCAGAGAAAGGTCGGTAATCTTTCTTGAGGCATGCTGGACCACTATCTCATCATGACCTGTAGCACCTTCTATTACCGAACCAATGGTTACAACTGCGTCAATATCATCTTTTTCACAAAGTTTCTTGATTGCAAGCGGCATATCGTAAACCCCGGGCACAAGAATGGTATCTGTCACTTCCGCGCCCAGGAATTTCGCATGTTCTATACCAAGTAATTCCATCTGGTAGGTAAGATCCCTGTTAAACTCCGCTACCACAAATCCCAGTCTGATTGTCATTATATTGTTCTCCAATGCAGATTTTGCTTCCTAATCATACTTATAAATTATAAAATCAAATCCTCATCCACGCAGGCTTCCTACATCCTCAAAACCCTGCCTCTGACCTGTACCTGCCTGTTTTACAAGTTTCTCTGGCTTAAAGAGAAGATCCACGACATTACGGGAATGCTCACGAGCACGGTTCTCCATGAGGAAAGCAAGCTCCTTCTCATCCTTGCCTTCATCTTCGTGAACAAAAACTTCTATTATATGAGTATTTGTCATAAGCTGGGCCTGAATGATACCCGTGGAAGCCTCATGTGCACACATTTTATCTTTTTGCGCAGCACCGGGCATTCCAAGGGCCATAACTATTTCGCAGCCCTGCTCCTCGATAAGCTTTTTAGAAGCCACCGGCAGGTCCTTTATACCCGGAACTGTGATCCGAATTATACGGGCTGAAACATACTGCTTGATCTCATCCACAGCAGCACTGCCCATATCAAAACGTGCAAACGTCGTGTCTACAATACCTATGGTTTTCATGATATCTCATTTACACAATACTTCAATTGCAGCTTCTGTTGCAGGACCCAGGTCTGAAACCACTCCCCTCTTCTTGAATACTACCTCAATCTGCTGGAGAGTACTGAGAATATCCCTGTAACTTACATTGCCCATATTTCCAATACGGAAAATCTTGCCCTTAAGATGGGCCTGTCCGCCTGCAATTGTAATTCCGGATTTCATCATTTCTTTTTTAAGGGTTTCGCTGTCCATACCCGCCGGGGCCTTCATTGCCGAGACAGTGTTGGAATATGCACTGTATTCATTGAGCTGCGGGAACATCTCGATACCCATTGCATCCATCGCCGCACGCACAGCAGCTGCACCCTTATGATGCCTTTCTATCCTGGCATCCATCCCCTCTTCTTCAATTATATGAAGGGATTCCTGCAGGGCGTAGAAAAGAGGAATGGCAGGTGTGTAAGGAGTTTGTGTTTTTTCCTTGTCAGCACTCTTTTTACAGGCTTTGAGATCAAGATAATAAGGAAGGCTTTCTTTTTCCATTGCGTCAAATGCAGCTTCACTTACAGAAAGCATGGAAAGACCTGGTGGTGCACCAATACATTTCTGGGAACCAACCACTGCTACATCAACTCCCCAATCATCTACAAATACATTATCTCCACCTAGTGAAGTCACACCGTCCATTACAAACAGGGACCCATATTTCTTTGCCAGCTTGCCGACCTGTTCTGCAGGATTCAGTATACCTGTGGAGGTTTCGTTGTGAACCATGGTAACGGCCTTTGCTCCTTCCTGAAGTTGTGCTTCAACCATATCCAGGTCCACGGAAGAACCCCATTCAAATTCCAGGGGAACGACAGAACCGTATCTGGATGCAATATCCTTGAAACGCTCTCCGAATTTACCATTCTCAATGGAGATTATCCTGTCATCTTTGTCTGCGATACAACCTACAGCAGCTTCCATAGAAGCGGTACCTGAACCACTTAACACAAAAATATCATTTTCTGTCTCGAATACGTCAGCAAGAATACGACGACAGTCATCATATATTCCAGAAAATTGTGCTCCACGATGATTGATCATCGGTTTGGACATTGCCCTGAGAACCCTGGGGGGTACTGGTACCGGGCCCGGCATCATTAATAAATTATCTTCAAGGTCCATAGACTTTCCTCTAATAGTTTTTTAACTAATCCACACCTAATGTAGCGCTAATATTTAACTGTAGTTAAACAGTCAGAATTAACAAAATTATCCATGTAGCAACTTAATTATGTCGTGCTTGGTGATAAATCCGATAGCAACTCCCTTTTCAAGCACCAGAACTGCAGGATAGCGCTCCAGCAGTGTAGATACAATACCAATATCAGCCTCAGGAGAAACTGCCGGAAAAGATTCACCCATCATATCCCCTACTTTCATTTTGGATATCACGGCGGTTTTTTTCTCAGCCATTGACTTGACAAACGTGTCCTCTGAAATACTGCCTACAGGCACACCATTATCAATCACAGGAACCTGAGAATAACCATGCTCCTGCATGATACTGACTGCATGGTCCACCGACTCATCGGAAGATACAAAAACCACAAGGGTATGCATGATGTTCCTGACACATATCTTTTCTTTTTCAGATTGGTCAAAAGCATCAAATATTTTTCTCAAGGTCGATAGCCTCGGATCAACATCACCCGCCTCTATTCTTGCTATAAGGGGCTGGCTGACACCGGCTCTTTTTGCCAGGCCGCTCTGTGTAAGTCCTAGCTCTATTCTTTGCTGCTTAATGGATTGGGCAGTTGGCAGTATCATTTAGTACTATTGATGTGAATTTTATTATTTAAGCAATTGCTTATTTATTGCATATAGAAAAAGAAAAGACCTCCCACGTATGCAATATAAGTGGCTAAGATAACAGCCCCCTCCCAGCGCGCAAGCTTGCGACCTGTCAATCCAAAAAATACAATCATTCCCATAATTAACAACATTGCAGGAAAATCATAGTACAGGGATTGATTCTGTATCGGAAGTTCACTGATAAGGGAAGAAGCACCCAATATAAGTGCTATGTCCATCGTATTTGCCCCAAGTATGTTACCGACGGCCAGGTCATTATGTCCCTTACGAGTAGCTGAAATAGCAGTTATCAGTTCAGGAAGGGATGTCCCAAATGCTACAAGGGTCAATCCGATTATCATTTCGGGAACACCAAGCCACATAGCAATGTCAGTACCGGAATCAATCAGGATACGACTGCCACCCACCACAAGAGCAGCACCAAGAACAAAAAAAACCACATCTTTTGAAATCGAATTGGATATTTCGCCAAGTTCTTCATTAACTTCTTCATTTGTCCCAAAGAGCAGCGATTGAAGTCTGTAATTGTAATAGAGAAAAACAACAAAAACTACCAGTAAAAGTATACCATCAACAGGTGTGAGCATGCCGTCAATGGATACTACAATCAGCAGCAAAGCCGATACAATCATAAATGCACCCCTTTTTAAAAAAGAGGAATCCTCTACAGGAATCGAGCGTAAGACTATTACCCCTCCGAGGATCAGGCCAGCATTGCATATAGCAGAGCCTACAGCGTTACCAACTGTCAGACCTGTATGGCCCAGATAGGCAGCATATGCAGAAACAGCAAATTCCGGTGCAGTCGTTGCGAAACTAACAATAGTCGCTCCTATAATCATTTTAGGAATGCCACTTTTTTGGGATATTGAGACTGCAGACTCGGTAAACCAGTCAGCACCTTTTGTAATAAAGATCAGACCTACTATAAAAAGAGGTAAAGTATATTGCTGCATTTTTGGGATCAGCGCAATATGGTTAATAGAGAATATAAAACTTAACCGATTAAAATTTTTCAGTCACCCGCAGTAATAACAAGTACAGGCCCTATATCGGCAGCAATCAACCATCGTGTGAGACTTCCAAAAGGATCGCTACGCAATGATTCTGTCCCCATTACAGTAAGATCAACCTTGTTTTCCTTTGCAATATTGATAATTTCACGACCCGGATTCCTGCCTCTAACAACCCGGATATGGAACTCTATGCCATGTATTTCAGATTGCTTTGCCGCATATTCCAGATTGGCTTCTATATTCTTAGTAATCAGATCGACAAGTTTTTCTTGAAACTCATCCGGGAATGATTTTAAGTTGTCTGGCTCTTCCACATATATTACAATAATGCGTCCATTTTCCATAGAAGCAATATGCAATGCATTGTCTATCACTTTTTGGGAAAGTTTCGTTTCATCAATTGGCACCAGAATGTTACGATACGTTATGTCTTTCATTTTACCATCATCCATCTCATGTAAGTCCAAAAGCAGTTACAACAATTACGACAAGTATCCCAAGCCCGACCATTCGGACAGAATGTAGTATCAGGTTCTGCCGGGCTATTTTGCCGGAAAACATTCCAAGAGCAGCCAAGACAATTATACTTAATCCAACTGAGACCTCCAGTGCATAATTTTCCAGAAATACAAACGGCAATATCGGCACAAGAGAACCAATGAGACTGGAACCGCCATGTGCTAGAGTATCATACAATATTTTATTGTGTATTTCTTTTTCAAGACTTGTAGATTCAAGATTGCGTAAGAGAGGTTTTTCAAGATCAGCAAGATGCCCATATTCTACAGCACTTTCTGCAAGATAAGAACCAATCCCATTGGTCATTGCAAGAGCAAGTGCACCTCCCAGAGCAGCATTTATTATGAGGTCAGGATTAGAAGAAACATTCGAAGCACCAATGACAACACCAAGTACTGCCAGTACTCCATCAATACTGCCAAGGATAATATATCTACTCTGATCAGATTTTGGTTTCATTTAAGACACTCAACATTTTATGAGCACGTATCAGGACATAGGTATATGATTACAAAAAATATAACAATTTTGCATACAGGGTTCGATTTGTTCTTTCATCCCGACAAAGAACAAGAATCAGAAAAATCCAAAGCGCCGGAAGAAGATTTATACTCAGACAAAGCCTCTTCTATCATAGTGCGCAGCTGGGAGTCATCAAAAGGTTTCATTATAGTCCCCACTGGCTTTAATTCATGGACACGCTGCAAAATGGCCTTGTCAGATATACCAGTCAGGAAAATAAATTGGGTAGCCAATTTCTGTTTGATTGCCCTAGCAGCTTCAATTCCATCCATATTGCCTTTGAGAACAATATCCATCAAAATCAAATCCGGTTTCAGATGTGATGCCATATCTATAGCAGTTTCCCCGTCTGCCACAATTGCGCAAACGGGATAGCCCATCTCCTCCAGTTTGAGTTTTATGCCCATTGCAACGATCATTTCATCCTCAACTACCAATATGCCTCCGGATTTCATGATTATTCCTCGGTTTGCTAATTTATAAAAAAATATATGAAGTAAATTTTTAGATAGCCATTTGTTTTTTGTTGCAATAAAATAAAAAAAGTACCGGCAAGACCGGTATCTTAATCCCAAATATAGATTATCAAGCTTTCCAGCTGCATTTTTTGCCTGGTTTTTGTTTTGAGGACATAACTTCCACTTCCATGGAAGATTCCCAGAGGCCATGGACATTACAACTTTCAATTGCTTTAAAATCCGTAATCACAGAAGTCAGACCACAATCTCCACAAACATTTACACCCCTTATGTGACAGACCTCAAATTCTTTTTCACCAATTAGCTCCTCATGAGGAGTTACGTTAAATGTAGCTTCTGCTTTTTCTGCAGATGGCCCCAGCTCCACCCTGCCTATCTTCTGATCTGCAAGATAGAGGTCTATCCATTCGATGTAGTGGTTCTCTTCCATTACATGTGGTTCAATTCCTACAGAAACCGTTACTTCATAGGTACCACCTGCTGTCATCATTGACGGTCCTTCGATTACCGGTATATGTTTCTTTTCAGTTTCCGTTGGATTATCCTTATCTTTTAAACGGTTAATATTATCAGTCATCGTATCACCTACCCATTAATTAAAAAATAAGTTGCCAGCACTGCTGACAACTTCAGAACCTGTAATTCTTAACCGAGTGGAAAAGTACCACGGCAAAGAACACCAGAATTACAGCGACCAGGCTGAAATAAGACACCGGATCCCAGATAAATTTCATGCCTCCTGACTCCCCCCAGCCTACAAGGACGGTACCTTGCAGGACAACAGGCAGTACAACACAGATACCTGCCACTATAAAAATAAACAAGATGTCAAATATCTGCATGAATACGCTTCTTTCCTTTCCCCTGCTAGTAACTGCCATATTTAATCCTCCTCAGTCATAATACCTGAATGTATACATATGCTCCTTTATAGAACTATACACCCTTAGACATGCAGCGGTTCCTATACCCAGTACCAGCAGTAAGAACAGCGCATAAACCGGGAATATACTTGAAAGTTCAGGCGTGCTGTCCCATACAGTGGTAATTATAGTATAGAAGATGAATGACTCTGAGAAGAACAAAATACCCATCAAAACCACCACAACAAGAGCGTCCTGCCGCAGTTTGCTCATGTATCTTACAGAATCAACATTTTCCTCTTTTTGTTTATCTTCCAAGATCATTACCTCCTTATGTCCTCACAGGCTCGGGCCAACCCATCTCTTCGCCCCAGTCATGGCTAACTTCTAGACTCCGATATCTCCGGTTGAAATAGAAATATGCAATCGCATAGAACAGCAGGGCAAATATCAGATTATACCTGTATCCCCACTGCAGGGTTGACATGATCACAAGTGCCAGGAATATTGTGAAGTATGCAAGCCAGGGTTGCAACGGGCCAACGAATGGACGCACCTTGTTGTTGTGTTGTGGGAACATCTTTCTGAAACGAATCAGGGAGAATGGAATCATCACATAGCACACTAGTCCGGATACTATCGAGAATGTGATAACCTGATCCAGGAAACCACTGAATGCAAATGCGATCGCAATTGGCATAGTGAAAATAACAGCCCTGTAAGGCGTGTTATATTTTGGATGTACAGCAGAGAACCATGGAGTCAGGAATTGGTCCCTTGATAGGGCATACCATGATCTGGATGAGTCACAGATAGTACCGTTGGCACTTGCAAGACATGTAAAGAGAGTACCTATTGCAAGAAGTACTACGAGCAATTGTACACCGCTGTTAGTGGCTGCCTCATAAAGTGGATAGACAGATACACCAAGCTGGTCTGTGGGTATAAGGCCAGAACATACATACAGTGTCATACCGGCTGCAAGCAAAAGAGTGATCATCCCTGCCTGTTGACCCAGAGGCACTGCCCTGGAAGGATGTTTACATTCTTCAGCACTCATAGCCGCTCCTTCTATACCCAGATAGAACCAGGGACCAAATTGCAATGCAGCGAAAATTCCTATCAAGCCATTTGGAATAGCACCGGATATTAAGTTACCCGGATTCCAGACTCCTCCAACACCTGTAATACTCATGGCAAAGAACACAAGAATTGCAATGAATGCAGTAAAACTCAATGCGAAATTAAGGTTGAGCGCTGCCACAACCCCCCTGTAATTCATAAATGTCAAGAATGTGATCACTAAAAGCGTGATCGGGAATACTTGTATCTCCGGCAATATTGATTCTGCAATTGATGCCACAACAATGGAATCTGCGGCTTCCAGAGCGATGTATTCCATATAAACAGCAAGTCCCACCAGTGCCGCTGCACCGGGACCTACAAATAATCTTGCCCAGTCATAAGGTCCTCCCGCAAGTTTGGTAGACGCACCTAGCTCACTTGCACAAAGAGAAACCATCAGATACATTGTACCGGCAACAAGTAATGCCAAAAGGGAACCCAATATACCACCTTTGGCAACCGTAAAGTTCCATCCCATATATTCACCCACCAGCACAATCCCGACACCAAGTGCCCATACATGGTATGGTCTTAGTGTCTTCACAAGACTGGTAGATTCTTCCAAGGGATCATTAGTAATTTCATCGGTCATTCAATATTCCCCCATTATTTTTTCGCTACCTTCATTGCATCAAGCAACATCCAGCCGATCATGGCGAAACATACCAGGTAAATGACGCCGTTAATTATAGTCCAAGTACCCATTTGGATGCCTCCTATTTGTTGTTATAAACAATACATAAAAAAGAGCCATAAAAATGGCTCTTTCACATTCAGAACACCAGACCCAGGTCTTCGAGTTTTTTCTTTGCCCCGTCATAGACCTTGACGTATTCCTCGGTCGGTGTAACGGTTGCAACATCATAGCATTCCTGGAACGTCTTGCCTGCAGGTGCGTTGGCATAATCGCCTTCATAGCTTGCTACAAGTTTATCCAGAATCTGGTTGACAGTATCAATATCCATACCCGCGGTTGCACGTGCGACTTCTCCCATCATACGTGCTTCCATACCGGTAGTCTTGTCAGTTATGACCCCCTTTGCGGCTGCAACACCGGACAGGATCTCACGACCGGATGCAGTATCGGTCATGGACTGGGCAGCAGCCTCAAGCAGGCACATCTCGGTACATGGACCTGCACATGGATAGTACTGGTTACCGGACAGCAGATCTGTGAACTCGGAAATGGTGGCACATGTCCAACCTGCGATCATAAGGGTCTCACGGGTATTGGTGGAGCCCCAGCGAATGTGCACAGGACCATCAAGGTGCCAGCTGGCACTGCTCATTACCATAGAGTTCAGGTGGGTTGCAACATCGACAATGGCTGTTTCCTCAACACCGCCGGCGTAGCCTCCGAAAATTGGCATCTGTTCATCCATGATGATGTCACTGTTACCCTTGTAGTGGGCAATGACAGCGATTGCGTCAAGATCGATCTTAAGTTCGTTCAACTGGGAGACTTCGTGGCTGTCGTTGGAGTTCATACCACCGGCACAGTCTGCACCGATGTTACCCTGGGCAGACAGAGAAGTCTCAGGGCCCTAAACTGCCATACCGGGACGACCTGCCATGGAAGCGGCGGTCCTGATCTGACGGGTTTCGGATTTGGATGCAAGAACCTCGTAGGGACTGCCGGGTACAGGAGATTTACCACGGGCAGAGGTCATTACACCGTTGACGATGGTGTCACATTCTTTCTCAAGAGCGTAACTCATGTGCACAGGCATGAAGACATCTTCAGATATTGGGGAACCGGTTGGACCACCCTGTACGATTGGTTTTCTCTTGTCACCTACACTACGCTTGCGGCAGTAGACTGCGTCACGACCGCTGCCAAGCTGGAATTCCCTGTGCGGATTGTTGATTGCATCCCAGATCTCGTCTTCTGTGTATTTGACGATACGGTGGGTGTCGGTACACCAGATACCACAGTCCAGAAGCATCTCGAAACCGGCTTTGAACAGCCTTTCCATCTGGTCCTTGTCGGTTGGAACAAATTCCTTACCAAAGTCAAGATTGTATTTCTGCTTCAGTTCCATTGACTTCATCGGGATGGTCATTAAGTCCCAGTCATCCTGGGTGCATTTCTCACCGGTCTGGGCACGGTCATAAAAATCATAGCAAGTTACGGATTTGGTAAATGTCATAAATTAATCCTCCAGATTTTATTTCATTAAGTCAAGAGCCACGTTTGCTGCTTCTGCTGCGTTTTCTGCTGTTGCGTCAGCACCGATTTCCTTAATCCAGGAATCTGTGACCGGAGCGCCACCGAACATTACTTTTACAGAGTCACGCAGACCTTCTTCTTCGAGCAGACGCATGACGTCTTTCTGGCCGAGCATGGAAGTGGTCATAAGGGCAGAGCCGGAGAGCAGAAGTTTCTCGCCTTTGTGGGCTGCTACTTCTTCGATGACCTTGTCGTTGGGTACGTCAACACCCATGTCGATAACGGTGAAACCGTTTGCACCGAGCATGGTTGCAACAAGCCTGTGACCTATATCGTGGATGTCGCCTTCCTGGACGAACTTGATGCAGGTTCCAACGGATTCTGAGGTCTCATCCTCTGCAAGGATTGGATCTAGAATTTCCATGGCGGCTTTCATGGCCTTGGCAGACATCATTATCTGGGGAAGGTAGACTTCGGCGGCTTCGAATTTGTCACCGATGATCTTCATACCCACAGACAGACCATCATTGATGATCTCGAAAGGAGTTAAACCTGCATCCAGGGCTTCCTGGACGAGGGGACCAGTACCATTGATGTCCTGGTTGACAATCGCATCTCTGAGTTTATCATACATTTCCTGTTTTCCCATTAAATCACCTATATCTAACTGTACAGCAGCTGTCATATCATAGGCTGCTGTTACAATGAACTTAAAAAGCAATTTTATATAACCTAGCCGACCACGTTTTTTCAATCCGCATAAAAATGGTAGATACCTCAAAAATTCAAAAAGCAATTCAAAAGGACAGACGTAAACAAAGCGATTATGGCATCAAAATCGACAACGTTTTTTGAAAACTAAGTTACAGCCATTTCACTATAAAAGTCGGATTTTAACCAACATTTCCAATATGTAATTTCAGGAAATTAAGTATAAACTGGGATTGGGTACAACACCATAATAGACAATCAATTAACCATAAAACCGAAACGAATATGTATCGTTCTAACTGTATCATTTGTACTTGTTAGATTTACAGCAAAGTAATCTAAAAGTATAGGGTAAATTAATGAAAATATCTACTGGTGATAATGTGATTAGTGTTAATGAAAAGGGACTTGCAATAATTGATGAAATGCTGGACTGGGAAGATGAGATTAATGTTGAATCCAAACAGCTCGAAAATGGCGCCACAATATTTGATTGTGGAGTCAATGCCAAGGGTGGCTATGACGCAGGTATGTATCTCTCACGCCTCTGTCTTGCCGATCTTGCAGAAATTACCTACACCAAATTCGACCTTGACGGACTCCCGGTGCCTGCAATTCAGATCGTAACCGATTATCCCACAGTCGCTTGCATGGGTTCCCAGTATGCGGGTTGGAGAATTTCCGTTGGCAAGTATTTCGGAATGGGTTCAGGTCCTGCACGTGCCCTCGGACTCAAGCCAAAGGAACTTTACCAGGAAATCGATTACAAGGATGATGCCGAAGCTGCTGTGCTTGTAATGGAATCCGGCAAACTCCCGGACGAGGAAGTCGTAGAATATATCGCCAAACACTGCAGTGTTGACCCGGAAAATGTCTATATCGCAGTGGCACCTACTGCATCCATTGCAGGTTCTGTCCAGATCTCTGCCCGTATTGTGGAGACAGGCATCCACAAAATGGAATCCGTGGGTTTCGATATCAATACAATTAAGAGTGGTTTCGGTGTGGCACCAATAGCACCTATTGTTGGTGACGATACAAAATGCATGGGTTCAACCAATGACTGCGTAATCTACTGCGGGGAGACCTACTACACAGTAGACTACGGACAGGATGACCTTGAGGAATATGTCAAAAAGACACCATCCACAACTTCCAGAGACTTTGGTAAACCTTTCTATACAACATTCAAGGAAGCAGAATTCGACTTCTTCAAAGTAGATGCAGGCATGTTCGCCCCGGCAAGAATTACCGTAAACGATGTTGCATCCAAAAAATCATACACCGCAGGGCGTATCAATCCTGGTATCCTGCTCGAATCCTTTGGAATCAAGGAGGTATAATCCTCCTTTTAATTTTGGTGATCTAAGTGGAAATACTTGAAAAATCTGAAGGAATCGGCGCATTACTGAAAAATTTTGCATCTCTGGCCAAAGAATCGCAAAAAATCATTTTTATTGGAACTCCGGGGTTTTGTACTCCTTTTGCAGAAATTGCCGCTTATTCCCTGCGTAAAAGTTCCAGGCAGATGGGATTTGTAGCCAATACTGATATCGAAAAAGCAAAACAACTTATTCCCACGGATATGGGAATGCAACTCGGTGATACAATTGATTATCATGCTGATATGGTCGTACTGCTTGGCGGGCTTGCCATGCCCAAAACCGGAGTGGAACCAGAGGAATTGAAAACGATTCTTGAATCGATATATGAGGGGTCTCAGAAGAAACTGCTTATAGGCATCTGTTTCCAGTCAATATTTGAAAAACAGGGATGGACCGATGCTCTGGATTTCGATTGCATAATTGATTCGGACATGTCAGTGTCCCTGAAGAAAACATGATAAATCTCCTTTACCATATACGTGCGTCCACGACAACATGCCAGACGCCCGGGGAATATTTTTTGATACTGCGACACTCCATAATCTCCACATTTCTCCCCTGCATTTTTGCTGCCTTTGTAATCTGCCCGATTGGCCTATCAAACATTAAATTTTCAGCCAGTGCTTCATGAAAATGCAATATGCCCCCTTTTTCACTTAATGCACCGATTGCAGCAGGCAAATAATCCGCTGTTCCTCCCACATATCCCATGATTACCCGATCAGCAACTTCTTTAGGTGTTACTTCAGCACAGTTGCCATGCAGGGGTTGTACAATATGTTGTACATTATTCAACCTTACGTTATCTCTGAGATAGCCAAATGAGACCGGATTCAGCTCAATCGAGTATATTTTTTCAGGTTGGGAATGCACTGCCATCGGGAGAGTGAAATAACCAATTCCAGCAAACATATCAACAACAATTTCCCCATTTCCAAGTTTACTCATCCTGTTTTTTTCCCTTAGGTTACCTTTGGAATACATAACCTCTGTCACATCAAGTTTGAAATAACAGCCATTCTCTTTATGTATTGTTTCTGTGGTATTACCACTCACAAGCTGTCTTTTTGGTTGCCGTAAACTGCCATTGATACCCAAATCCCTTACAACAGTGTCACAGGAGGGATACATATTCAGTAATTCTTCAGCAATTTCTACTCCCCTATGCATTATTTTATCAGGAATTGTAACTACTATAATGTTTCCAAGAATTTGCCAGCCAGAAGGAATTGCTTCCAGTTCCTCCGGTTTCATTTTACCGGCAAGCCTCTCTTTCAGGTTCATCTGCTGACGGTAGAACTCCGGTTGTTCCTGACGTTTTATTTCATAGCCACTTACCAAATCTGTGACTGGAATTTCAACAAAACTTCCACCTTCAACAATGCGAGATACGCATTTTCGGCTCCGATCCAGCAACTCCCTGGATTGTAATTCAAATCTTACTTTTTCAGTATCCCTGGCAGGTACTATAACTGCAAAATTTTCTTCCATTCAGCTCATTGAGAGGTATGTTTTGTTATAAAATTCATTCGGAATGGAGCGAACATTTATATACTCCACTCCCTTTATAGCTCATCTGGATGAACACAACGAACCGCACGGCCCTTTTTGCTACCAGTAATGGTTTCATTGCAATTAACGGTGCCGTTAAATTGCATATAATGGATTTACTGAACAAAAGGCCATGTTCTTTCGATGAAATTGTCCAAAATACAGGGAAAGCCAAATCCACTGTATCAGTACATCTTAACGACCTTAAAAGAGCAAACCTATTGAGAGAATCAGTAGACGCGGTGGATAGGCGAAAAAAGAATTATAGTTTATCCTCAAAATACGTAGCTTGTTCACAAAAACCACTGGATACTCACTACTACCACAGCCTGGAAAATTTCTCAAACACATTTTCCAGTGAAACTGATTTTTTCCAGAACGTTTTCTGTGCTTTCAAAGCAGGCTTTGAAGCCCAGGGCATTGATCATAATCCTATAATCAAACACATAGGAAGTGACATCGGCACACAAATTGCAAATACTTTTGAGCAAGGAGATTTTATTGACAGCCTTGAAGAGATACGCTCTTTCTGGAAATGCTATAAACTGGGAAAAGTACAGATCGAAGATACAGAGCCTCTTACTATTAAAATAAAAGATTGTTTTGAATGTATGTCAATGCCTGTTCTTGGTCACCCAATATGCTCTTTTGATGAAGGAATGCTGGAAGGTATCCTTCATAAGATCACCGGTGAGAGGCCATCAATAAAAGAAATAGAGTGTTATGCAACAGGAGATAACCATTGCCTTTTCATCAAGGTATGATTACTTTTCTGAACGGATTACACCCATATCAGCATTGAGTTTTGGACCGATCTCTGCAACAATACCCGGCCCATCCGTAGTTTCCCTGCATATCACGCAATGTTCCATAATTCCCAACCTTTCAGTACCATAAATATCCCTGCTGTGGCCTGTTTTTTTCAGCACTGACTTGAGCTGGGAACGTGTAACTGAATTTACAATAATCCTGTCCGTGGAAGCTTTCTTCCATTCCCATAATTTATCAGCCTGTTGGCCGGTAAATCTCACCTGTTCACCCGCGTTTGTATTGAGAATTTCCACTTTAACAGGCATATATGGAATAAGACCAAAACGAGTTGCTACCTGATCCGGACTGCCTGTGCCCAGATTTTTCAGTCCGCTCGCAGTGATAGGGACTTTTTTACCAATGTCTACAACGATTTTATCTTCTTTTATGGATTGTATGTAACCACGGTATTTTTTCCCTGCTACAGGTTCATATACAGGTGTGCCATATTTTTCCTTCAGGAAATGAATCGCAAATTCCGCATCATCCCCATCCGCATCTACAGTAACCCACTTGTTTTTGGAAAAACCTATTTCCAATTTCATGTCAAGATCCTTGAGGTTATCTGCAAATTTTGCAGCAATTGCATCAAGGGTCTGTTCTGTATTTGAATACACTTTTATTGTCAATTCAGTTTGCATATAATCCCGCACAAAAGAAGAGAAATTTATTTTCTGCCCAGCAGTTTATCGAAGACATCTTTGGTGTTACCATAAGCAATGAGAACATCATCATGTATAGGTTCCTCTGAATTCTCAATTGTATCCCCTATCATATGTATTTCCCTGCTGAAAGGACCCAGTTTCAATTTAATCCGGTCTTCACTGGCATTTGCTTCTACCAGTTGTCCATAGATTTCCTCTATCTTATTTCTTAATGTTTTAATACGTTCCAATATTTCTTTGGACTCCCTGTTCAGTTGTGTTCCTTCACTCTCTTCCTCTTCAACTGTTGCTACCAATTCCCTGTACTTTTCAGGAAGATTCTCCCCGAGTGTTATGATAAAATCCCTGAGATTTGTTACTACATCTACACCATATTCTGTCAGTTCTACATATTTTATCCTACCTTCAGCTGTAAACTGTACAAGTCCCATATCAGCCATCTTGGAAAGGATTTTTGTAGTATGTGCAAAAGTCGAATTTATTTGTTTTGTAATAACAGAAGCATACGTCTTTCTAAGAGACCATATAGTAAGGAGTGCAAGGGTTGGTTTTTCCTGAAGAAACAGGTTTTCTACTTCTTCGCGGGACATTAGAAATCACCTGATAATACCATGAGAGGTATCTCAACGTCTATTCTTTATATATATCTTTTTGTTGTATATATATCAATACATATTGGAGAGAATCGACTTTATCACATTTAGAGGGGCATCGGTCTTAAAGGACATCCCGCTGAAATGTGTCCTGCTGGCCGCATATCCCTTATCTCTCAGGTCCTGAATGGTCTTTTCAATACGTGGAGCTGCCACAGAGAGCTGTTTGCATAGCCTGTGCTGATCATAAAAGAAAGGAATATCAAGTTCATCCAGACAGGTCTGGATTATTTTACAGGCTTTTTTCTTCTTGCCAAGGGGTCTTTTTTCAATTTCTTCCATGACCTTTGAACAAAAAATACTGTCATGTAATTTCCCAAGCCAGAGAAGACCTCCTGATTTCATTTCAGTCCCACATTCCGGGCAGGTTTGTTCCATGAAAACAGAGTAGCCTTTTTTCCATTCACGGTAACTGCAATTGTCACAATGTGTGACATAACCCAGCTCCTTAAGTGTCCGATCAGCGTTCTTAGCCCCGCTTTTAATCCCTACATAAGCCCTGACATAATGACGCGTGGCGTGAGAGAGCAATACTTCCATTCCTTTCTCATGACGTGCCAGATGACGGGCAATAGACCCCAGCAGTATCCTCAGTCCCATTTCACTGTGATATTCATTGTTAAGTGCAACTGCAGCGTACTTGCGAATACCGGAATTCAGGTGAGCTCCGCAAAGAGGAGCAGTGTCAGTAGCTGTAACCTCCAGCAAGTTTACAGCAGAGCGACTGGCCGCATCCAGATAGGGAGCAGGACTTCCAAAAGGGTCCAGGTCCACGATATTGAATCGTTTTTCATGCAGGAGAGTATTTGCATTTCTACAGGATGTTTCAGCAATATCGGACAGGTCATTGAGTTTAATGTTTTGCTTGATAAAATCACAGGCCCCTGCATCCCAGTCATTAAGTGTCGTCCTGAGACCTATCTCATTTGCTATGCGAAGCCCTCTGATGCCGGAGGCTGCCATTGCATCCACATAATCGATCTCTGAAGGTGGCCTTTCTTCAAAATCGAAATTTTCCTTAACAAAAACAGAAGTTGCTGCCACGGTAATATCCCGGTTAAGTTCCATATGAGAATTATAGAAAACCGGTGAATTCACAGGCAGTTTGTCTTCAATAGCAGCGGAAGGAACCTCCACTTCGGTGGTCCCTTCTGTTATTTTTCTTGTTTCCATGTCTTCCACATGACATGGTTTTTTTATTTAACCATAATTGTCATATTCAATCCAGAATACGGAGGTATGTAAAATGAATAGTTTCCTGTTTCATTGAAAGTATACTTAAAAGTCCTCCCATAAGGAATTCTCTGATCTTCCCACAAACCATCTTCACTTTTCAGTGTAAATACACCAGGTTCTTTTTTCTGGTTTCTCCACACAACTGTGTCTGTTCTATTGATTTCTCGTACTTTAGAACCAATATAAAAACTGTTTATCAATATATAGTGAGTCTTTGGAGTATATTCCTCCAATTCCGTATCATTGGCTTCACTTACATTATCTTCTTCATCCACATCTTCAGCTGGCTGGATATCTTCAGCTGACTGATTATCTTCAGCTGACTGATTATCCTCACCATTTACTGGAACCTGCTCATCCTGATCCGTCGTATCCTGTGTTGTACAGCCCAATCCCAGCAGGGATATTACAATTAAAAGTATGATTATTTTTTTCATTCGACCACTCCTCTAATTATTTGTTAAATAATAATTATCTCTACATTTATCAAACTTTCCGGCATAAATAAACATCAAAGATATCTATTTAAATATATATGTCAATATGTGCCGCGGTCATTTTCATTAATGTATAAAAGGAGAATGCATCAATGTCTGTAAAAAACCCCCTCGGCGAAAAGATAAGCCAGCTCAGACAATCCAGGGAGATGTCACAGGAAGAACTGGCAAAAGGTTTGCTTGCCCTGAGACTTATAAATGAGACCACATAGACATATGGGCCCGCAATACTGAATCTCCATACTGTTTTGAATACTCCCTGAAATGAGGTTCAATAGCCCTGCAATGAGGACATGTGGGTAGGAATAACATGACAAGGGTCAGTTTATTCTCTGCTCAACAATCTCCCTCAATATACTGTCAGTGGCATAAACTATTGATTGGTTCATCTATTAATTATTATGTATGGACAAAGATAAAATTTTCTCAAACTTAAAGCCTCATCCCAGGGATTATAATTATCTCAATTCCCTTTTTCTTTTCGGAATTTGTGAAGAGCGATCTCAATGGTAGTACTCAGGTCTTTTTCAGTAAAAGGTTTCAATATATATCCATCCGGATCTGTTTCTTTGGCTTTCTTAAA